>Ga0272441_10001782_pt1 | contig 45291 bp, 44 predicted proteins | sample SSMProp6N_FD_193582 | JGI IMG/M metagenome (GOLD analysis project Ga0272441, IMG submission 193582) | Marine sediment archaeal communities from Little Sippewissett salt marsh, Falmouth, MA, United States - SSM-Prop-6N | ecosystem: Environmental > Aquatic > Marine > Wetlands > Sediment ... | reverse complement strand
TCCTCATCAAACATGCAGGGGGCATCGAGCTCGTTGCGAACGACGGCACCTTCATCCGCGACCTCTGGACTCCGATGGCGCACACCTGCACACCGAAACGCTGGTGGTCCGACGATTCCTTCGTAGCGGCGTGTGTGGGGGACGGTCCGGCGTTCCCCCACAATTGGTACCACCAAGTGTGGATACTCAAGACAGACGGGACAGCCGGGGCGCCGCTCACGGAGATCCCGGCAGGTGCCATACCCGTGGTCGACATGGGCTATTTCGATGGATGGCAGATTCCGACGCAAACCTACGTCCAATGGGTCGGCGATTGCGGTGCCGCCGGCATCGGAACGGTTGCGCCCAACGGATCGGTCACCATGATCGGCGGAGGAGAGAACCAGCGCTTCGTCTCGGTCGATGGGAGCCAGATCACGGTGCTCGGCTCGCTCCAGTGCGACACCTCGGAGGCCAGGCTGATCGCCACCGACCTGAGTGGAGTCGAGACAGGGGTGCTGATACCAAGGATCGGAAACGCATGGGGTGTGCGGTCCACGGCCACACTCACCACCGTCTACCCGTGACATTGAACCGGTAGTGAGGAGAAAGTGTTCGGTCCGGCGCACCGTGCATCGTTCCGGCGCAGACCCCCTCGCAACAGAAGGCACCGCCCTACCATGAGATCGTGACCACTGAATTGCCCGTTCTCATCCAAGGTGGGATGGGGGCCGGCGTCTCCGATTGGCGTCTCGCCCGGGCCGTGTCTCGGGCCGGGCAGATGGGAGTCGTCTCCGGGACCGGTCTTGACGCCATCTATCTCCGCCGTCTTCAGGATGGTGACCCCGGCGGCCACATGCGCCGCGCTCTCGATGCGTTCCCCATTGCAGGGGTCGCCGATCGGATCGCCGAGACCTACTTCATCGAGGGCGGGAAGTCCCCAGAGGGGCGATTCAAGGCGAAGCCGATGCCTCGCATGAACCCTTCGAAGAAGTTGGACGAACTCATGGTGGTCGGCAACTTTGTCGAGGTCTACCTCGCGAAGGAGGGCCACGACGGTGTGGTCGGCGTCAACTATCTCGAGAAGATACAGACGCCCCACCTCGCGTCGATCTACGGGGCAATGCTCGCCGGTGTCGACTATGTGTTGATGGGTGCAGGGATACCGATGGCGATCCCCGGGATACTCGATCGCTTGAGCGAAGGCTTGCCGGTCGAGTACCGCCTGGACGTCAAAGGCGCAGAACGTGGCGAAGTCTTTGCCATGCACTTCGATCCGAAGAACATCGGCGATGGGAGCCTCCCGCCGGCACGGAGGCCGCAGTTCCTCGCAATCGTCTCATCCCATGTTCTTGCGACCGCGCTGGTGAGGAAGGCGAGCGGCCGCGTCGACGGGTTCGTCGTTGAAGGCCCAACGGCCGGCGGGCACAATGCCCCGCCCCGGGGGAAGATGGCGCTGAACGATCTCGGCGAGCCGATCTATGGAGACCGTGATGTTCCCGACCTCGCAGTGTTCCGCGAGCTTGGACTGCCCTTCTGGCTTGCCGGGGGATACGCCGAGCCGGAGCAGATCACAGCGGCCCTCGAAGTTGGCGCCGCCGGAGTCCAGGTCGGCACCGCGTTTGCGTACTGTGAGGAATCGGGGTTCACGGCTGCGACGAAGCGAGAGGTGATCGACCTCAGCAGCGCCGGTCGAGCGAAGATATTCACAGATCCGGTGGCATCCCCAACCGGTTTCCCGTTCAAGGTGGTTGAGCTCGACGACAGCCTCTCCAATCCGGTCGTGTACGAGAAGCGATCCAGGATCTGCGATCTGGGATATCTACGGACGGCGTATCGGCGAGAGGACGGAACGGTGGGATGGCGATGCCCATCCGAACCGGTCGAGGACTACGTGCGGAAAGGCGGGTCCGAGGAGGACACGGTCGGGCGGAAGTGCCTCTGCAACGCCTTGATTGCGAACATCGGTCACCCGCAGGTTCAGCGAAACGGCGAGATCGAGCAAGAGCTGATCACGTCGGGAGACGACGTGGCCGACGTGGCGAGGTTCCTGCCCCCCGATCGGGACACGTACACCGCACTCGACGTGATCGACTACCTGATCCCGCCCAAGTAGGCGGATTCGCGCCGATTCAACGGCCCGATCAGAATCCTCGCTGATTGTTCGCCGCTACCCTTCTGGCCAATGCCGCCACGGATCCTGATTGCCAAGCCGGGCCTCGACGGGCACGACCGCGGAGCCAAGGTCGTCGCACGGGCCCTGCGCGATGCCGGCTGCGAGGTCATCTACACGGGCCTGCACCAGACACCCGCCCAGATCGCCCAGGCAGCCGTCGACGAAGACGTTGACGGTGTTGGCCTGTCGACCCTCTCAGGAGCCCATCTGACGCTCTTTCCTCGCGTGGTCGAAGCCCTCAGCGAGCGGGACGCGGGCGACATCATCGTGTTCGGCGGCGGCATCATCCCGGAGGAGGACCTTCCTACTCTCTACGACGCCGGCATTGCCGCCGTCTTTACGCCCGGCACACCGCTCGATGTGATCGAGGCGTGGGTGGAGAAGAACCTCTCAGACCGCTGAATCGGAACCGACGAACGGAGAACGATCCTCGTGAAGATCCATGAGTACCAAGCGAAGGCTCTGATGGCCGACCGCGACATTGCGGTCCCGATGGGCCGCGTCGCCACGACAGTCAACGAGGCGGTTGCCGCCGTTCGGCCACTCATTGAAGAGAGCGGAAATCCTGTTGTCGTCGTGAAATCACAGATCCACGCCGGTGGGCGTGGGAAGGGGCGTTTCAAGGAGTATCCCGACGTCGGAGGTGTGAGCGTCGTCACCGACGGGATCGACGGGGGCGTCCGCGCCGCCGAGGAGCGCGTCCGCGAGCTGGCGAGCCAGATGCTCGGCTCGACGCTCGTGACGATCCAGACCGGTGAAGAAGGCAAACAGGTCAACCGTCTCTACATCGAGCAAGGGATCGACATCGCCACCGAGCTGTATCTGTCGGTGCTGCTCGACAGGGCGACCTCGCGCAACATCGTGATGGCATCGACCGAGGGCGGGACCGAAATCGAAGTGGTGGCGGAAGAGACTCCCGACAAGATCCTCAAAGAGGAGATCGATCCTGCGTTCGGCCTGCTTCCCTTCCAAGCGAGACACATCGCACACACCCTTGGTCTCGAAGGTGATGCGTTCGAGAACGGTCTGCGGTTCCTCGATGCTCTCACCAAAGCCGCGGTCGAACTCGACACGGACCTCGTCGAGATCAACCCACTGGTCGTCACAACCGACGGTCGTGTGATGGCGCTCGACGGGAAGATGGCGTTCGAGGCAAACGCCCTCTACCGGCATCCCGACGTGGCCGAGCTCAGGGATGTGAGCGAAGAGGATGCGGCAGAACTCGAGGCGAAGGAACACGATCTTTCGTTCATCAAACTCGACGGCGACATTGGGTGCATGGTGAACGGAGCCGGACTCGCCATGGCAACGATGGACATCATCAAGACGGTGGGCGGCGAGCCCGCCAACTTCCTCGACGTCGGTGGAGGCGCCGAGAAGGATCAGATCGCCGCCGCGTTCAAGATCATCACGAAGGATCCGAACGTGAAAGGGATCTTCGTGAACATCTTCGGTGGGATCATGCGATGCGACATCATCGCCGAAGGGGTGATCGCCGCGGTTGAGGAGGTCGGTCTATCGGTCCCGCTTGTTGTACGCCTCGAGGGGACGAACGTGGAAATCGGCAAGCAGATCCTCGATGAGTCGGGTCTCGACCTCGTGAGTGCGACCGACATGAAAGACGGAGCGCAGAAGATCTTGGAGCTGACGAAATGAGCGTGCTGATCGGGATGGACACGAAGGTCCTTGTTCAGGGTTTGGGGAAGACCGGACGTTTCCACACCGACAAGGCCATTGCCTACGGCACAAACATGGTCGCAGCGGTCCACCCGAGCCGTGCCGGTCAGACCGAGGTCTTTGAAGGCGAGATCGACGACTCAGGCGTACCCGGTCGGGGAGTCACCTACGCCGTGGCGCTGCCGATCTTCCGCAGTGTTGCCGAAGCCGTGGAGGAGACCGGGGCCAACGCTTCGGTTGTGTATGTACCACCGCCATTCGCGGCCGACGCCGTCATGGAGGCTGCCGATGCCGGCGTGCCACTCATCGTCTGTGTGACCGAGGGCATCCCGGTTGCGGATATGGTGAAGGTGAAACGCTATCTCGAAGGCAAGGCTGTCCGGCTCGTCGGGCCGAACTGTCCAGGTGTCATCACGCCGCAGGAGTGCAAGATCGGCATTATGCCGGGATACATCCACGCCCCCGGTCGCATCGGGGTCGTCAGTCGGTCGGGCACGCTCACCTATGAGGCGGTCTACCAGCTGACGTTGAATGGCCTGGGGCAGACGACCGCGATCGGGATCGGTGGGGACCCGGTGAACGGGACCAACTTTGTGGACGCCCTGCAACTGTTCAACGACGATCCTGCCACCGACGGAGTGCTGATGATCGGGGAGATCGGCGGAACGGCGGAAGAGGATGCTGCAGTGTGGATCACCGAGAACATGTCGAAGCCGGTCGCCGGGTTCATTGCCGGCACCACCGCCCCTCCCGGCAAACGAATGGGGCATGCCGGGGCGATCATCTCGGGTGGGAAGGGGACTGCGGACGCGAAGATCGCAGCCCTCGAAGCCGCCGGTGTGGTGATGGCACCAACTCCAACCGACATGGGCACCGCGATGCAAGAAGCGATGGAGAAAGCGTCCCCGGGCTGGTAGGGCAAAGAGCAAAGAGCAAAGAGCAGGCAGCTTGGTTGTCCCGGGTCGTGTCTTTGTTCTTTCTTCTTTGCTCTTGCCACTTGCCACTTGCCACGTGCTACTTGATACTTGTCTCCCATGACCTCCCACCTCTTTCCTCCCGGCTTTGTCTGGGGTGCGGCTACATCGTCGTACCAGATCGAAGGGTCACCGAGCGCCGACGGCAAGGGGGTGTCGATCTGGGACACCTTCACGCGCACGCCGGGAGCAATTGAAGACGACAGCAGCGGCGACATTGCCTGTGACCACTACCGACGGTGGGAGAGCGATGTCGATCTGATGGCCGAATTGGGACTCGGTGCGTATCGCTTCTCGGTGGCCTGGCCGCGCGTGCTCCCAAGCGGGGATGGCCGTGTCAACTCGGCCGGTCTCGACTTCTACGATCGTTTGGTCGACCGGCTGCTCGATCGAGGGATTGAGCCGTGGGTGACGCTGTATCACTGGGACCTGCCACAGGCGATCGAAGATCGGGGTGGATGGCCGGCACGGTCGGTGGCCCGGGCGTTCGCCGACTATGCGGGAATCACGGCAGATCGGCTCGGTGATCGGGTCGGTCGATGGATCACGATCAACGAACCGTGGGTCGTCGCCAAACGTGGCTATTCCTACGGTGACAAAGCACCCGGCCACCGCGACGCTCAAGCAGCGGTCCGAGCTACGCATCACCTCTTGCTCGGACACGGGCTCGCGACGCAGGCGATCAGGGCGTCGGCCCCGGCTGCACGAGTCGGTATCTCCCTCAACTTGACACCGGTCGTACCTGCGTCGACGGACCGAGCCGATATCGAGGCGGCTCGCAGATTCGACGGAGACGCCAATCGTTGGTTCCTCGATCCCGTCTTCGGTCGGGGCTACCCCGACGACGTGCTGCGCGACTACTCCGATGCGGGTTGGCTCGACGGAGAGGTCTCGCTCGAATCGCAGGCCGACCATGACCTGATCTCGGCCAGTCAGGACTTCCTCGGTGTCAACTACTACGAGCGGACGATCATTCGGGATCCGGGGAATGGTGGCCTGCCGACGAAGGTGGTCCCCGCCAACGCCGATGTCACGGACATGGGGTGGGAGGTCTATCCCTCCGGTCTGACTGACCTACTCGTCGGCCTCAAGAACGAGTATCGGCCGGCAAGCATCGTGATCACGGAGAACGGATGCAGTTCTAGCGATTCACCGGGCGACGACGGTCAAGTGCACGATCAGCGACGAATCTCGTTCCTCCGCGACCACCTCCTTGCGGCCCACGAAGCGGTGTGCGTCGGCGTTCCGCTCGACGGCTTCTTCGCCTGGTCCTTGATGGATAACTTCGAATGGGCACGCGGGTATCGCCAGCGTTTCGGGCTGGTGTGGGTCGACTTCGAAACACAACGGCGAATCCCGAAGGACAGCGCCGCGTGGTACCGAGATGTAGTGGCTGCGAACGGGCTGGTCTGGAATCAGTGAACGACGGCGAGTCCGGTGATGGCGCCGATGATGTCCGCAGCGCGCTCAACCGCAGCTGCAGGCCGCAAACTCCCGGTGATCACCGCCTCGAGCATTTGTTGGAGCTGCTTCGAAACCAGTGGATAGCCCACGATGTGAGGACGATGGACCGCGGTCGAGAAGAGTCGAGCTGTCTCCAGGACATATGGTTGCGCTTGCACGACGAGGTCGATTGATGAGCGACGAGCTGGGATCATCGGCCGTCCTGCGGTGAGTCGTGCGAGCTCGTTTGACCCCGTGAGCTGTTGCACGAGCCGCATCGCCGCCTGGGTGCTCCGTGATTGACGGAGCACCGCGTATCCCATCGCGCCTGAGACGGTCGCAGGTGCTCCGTTCGGACCAGGTGGAAATGGGGCGAACACGAAATGATCCCACACCGTCTCGAGGGTCAGGCCCGCCGACTCTGCAATCACCTCGGCCTCGTAGCTCCCGCCGATCGCAATAGCGGCTCGCCCTGAGCCGAGGAGCCGCGGAGCAGCGAGCCAGTCGTAGTTCACAACGTCCCCGGTCATCGAGCCATCCTCGATCAGATGTCGAACGAGGCGGAGCGCCTCAACGGCTTCTCCGGTGTCGAGGGCGACTCCGCCGTTGATGATCATCGCGCCGTTGGAGGCAAGGAGCGCGGTGAGGCAGTACGTGGTGGTCTCCGACGCAGCTGTTCCGCCGGGCATGGCAACAGCGTGACTTCCGCTCGGCATTCCGGCTTGCAGGACACGTGCCCGATCACGCAGCTCCCGCCAGTTCGCCGGCAGTTCACTGCCCGCTCGGGCAAGGAGGTCCCTGCTGTACCAGATCCCCGCAACGTTGATCTCCTCCGGCACCGCATAGACGTGTTCGTCGAATCGCACGCCGTCGACGAATGCTGGATCGAAGTCGATTTGATACTCGGACTCCGACCACAGCGGATCAAGCTGATCGAGCGCGTGGATCACGTGGGCGTCTGCCATCTCCGCGATCCACACTTCATCCACAAGTGCGACGTCGGGCGCAGTGCCCTCGGCGACCGCAATCATCAGGTACGAACGGAGTTCCGTGTAGTCGACGACGGTCAATTCGATGTTGCGTGGTGCGATCTCCGAGATCCGGTCGGCGCGAACGCTGTCCGACACGACAACACTCAGCGGATTCGCTCCGGGTTCGTCAGCCCGCCAGTCGGGGTTCACGAACGTCCCACGCCGACGGGCTCGAACGATCACGCCTTCTGCCGCCAAATCGCTGAGTGCGTGGTTGACGGGGGTTCGGCTTATCGAGTACAAGTCACAGAGCTCGTGCTCCGTTGGAAGCCGATCACCGGGTGCGTATACGCCTCGTGCGATCTCGTCGAGCAGGTGCCGCTTCAGCTGGTGGTAGATCGGGACGGCCGAGTCCGGGTCAATACCTTTGGTCATACGGCGGCGTCGATCGTGTCGCGATTGAGTCGGCCCGGATATTGTCCGACGAGAGGTTCGGCAGCCACACAGTGCCCCAGGGGTCGAGATCGTACCCGGTCGAGACCTCTCGGAAACGGAACCCGTGTGCCTCGACTGCCGGCTCGTGGTCGATGTGGATGTTCGAGCCGGACACATTGACGAAGACTCGGGCAAGGGTCCCGGATGCGCTTTGCCGCTCGATGCCGAGCAACTGCGGTGGGGTATCCAGGATGACCTGCTCCGAGGCGGGATGAAAAGCGGCGCTCGACGCCCGCCAGCCCAGCATCATCTTGATCGCTGCAAGTGATCGTGCGGCCCGTGACTGTGGATCGGCGAGCATGCGTTCCAGCGATGAACTCTCAAGGCGTGTGCGGTTGATCGACCGAGCCGCCCCCGTCGCATTCATCAGCGAGGCGTCGTTCTCGCTGGCGAGGAGAGCGTGAATGTAGACGGCGGGTACACCGGCCGTCGCAAACATAATGGCATGGGAAGCGAGATGTCGCGCCAACGCGTCGTCACCCGTGGTCGACCCGCGAATGAGGTCGTACCAGGTGGCGTTGAGTTCGTACGCAACGGAAGTCCCGTCCGCTCGCTGCCGCCGATTCGCTCGCCCACCGTACCGCTCCGCCTGGGCGACGAGCCGGTCTACGGCGGCATCCGCGGCAATGCCCTCGAGTGGACGAAGCCCGACTCCATCGTGGGATGCGAGGAAGTTCAGATAGGTCGTTTGCGGTGGGATGTCGTTGGTACCCGCGAGCCATCGCCCGAGATCTTGGGCCTGCCCGCTATCGAAGGCGTGAAGGGTGAGCGGGGGCAATGTGAAGCGATACACCATGTCGGCCTCGGAAACGACTCCGTCGCCGAGGTAGCTGATGTTCTCGTCGTGGGGGACGTTCGTTTCGCTGACAATCAGCACGTTCGGGTAGGTCTCATCGAAGCACGCTCGGAAGAACTGGATGATCCGATGGGTCTGCGGAAGGTGGATCGATGACGTCCCCTCTTGCTTCCAAAGGAAGCACGCCGCGTCGAGTCGCACGATTGAAGCTCCGCGCTGCGCATAGGACAGCAGGACCTCCAGCATCGAGAGCAAGACTCGCGGGTCGCCGTAGTTGAGGTCAGCCTGATCTGCCGAGAACGTGGTCCAGACCCACTCGGTGCCTCGAGCTGTCTCAAACGGGGTGAGCAGTGGGTGTTCTCTTGCTCGCGTGGTTCCGGACAGATCGGCGCCTGGATCTGCCGTTCGAAAGAAGCGCTCATAGCCGGGTTCACCGTCCCGCCACCGTTCGAACTGCCGCGAGCTAGCGGAGCTGTGGTTCAGGACTGCATCGACCATGAGCCGGCTGTGCCGGCCGATTGTCGTGATGTCGTCCCAGCCTCCGAATGAGGGCTCGACGGCGGTGTAGTCGGAGATGCTGAAGCCTTCGTCCGATGTCGAGGGGAAGAAGGGTAGGACGTGGAGTCCGTTGAACCCTGGGGCTAGGTGGCTCTGAAAGAACGAGTCGAGGGCTGCCAGCGGTGCGTCGCCGTCAGAGCGCACCTGATCCGGGTACGCGATCAGCCATGCATCGCGCTCATCCCACTTCGGTTTGCGCCCCTGATCGCCGAGTGCCTGACCGCCGGCATGGGTGTCGAGAAGGGCACGGACCGTCGGCCCGAGCTCCTGAGCGCGAGCATCGCCGTAGATGTCGGCGAGAGCCGCATTCCAGCGATGATCGCCGTTTTTACCACTCATGTATGACAAATTAGTCGCCAAAATCCCAGATGTCGAGAGGATTCTGCCTTGCAACGGACCGGATATTGTTGCTACAGTAACACAAATAGGAGTCGCCTCGGAGAGACCATGTCCGCCGGCGGCCCCACGAGGAGGTTGACGCTCCGGCCCACGGGGTGATCACAACAAGGAGAGATTCCATGAAACGAATGCGTTTTGTGCTTCTGTTGCTGGTAGTTGTTGCGCTGGTCGCAACGGCGTGTACCAGCGATAGTGACGACACGACGACGACGGCGGCCGGCGGTGACGAGACCACGACGACGGCGGCCGGCGGTGACGAGACCACGACGACGGCGGCCGGCGGTGACGAGACCACGACAACGGCAGCTCCAGCTGGTGGCGGCGACGGGGTAACCATCAAGTTCTGGAGCACGGAGACTCAACCCGCGCGGATTGAAAAGACGCAAGGGATCATCGAACGGTTTACCGCGGCGACGGGAATCAATGTCTCGTTCACTGCAACCGACGAAGATGCTCTCGGGCAGTTGATGCTGACGAACGCTGCATCGGGAACGCTTCCCGACGTGGTATTCCATCCGATCGAGCGCACGATTGGCTGGGCGAGTGCCGGACTGCTCAACGTTGACGCGGCAAATGAGGTTGTGAACAACCTCGGCGCAGACACGTTCTCACAAGGTTCGCGCGACCTCGCGACCATCGACGGCAAGGTTGCCGCCGTGCCGTCCGACGGGTGGGGCCAGTTGCTCATCTATCGCAAGGATCTGTTCGACGCAGCCGGGCTTGAGAAGCCGGACACCTTCGACAAGATCGAGGCGGCCGCCGCTGCGCTCAATGATCCGGGCAACAACTTCTACGGCATCACGGCATCGAACGACCCCAGTGCGGGATTCACGCAGCAGACGTTCGAGCACTTCGCACTTGCAAACGGGTGTGAGCTTGTTGATGACGCAGGGACCGTGACACTGAGCTCTGCGAACTGTGTCGAGGCAATCGACTTCTACACGAACCTGCTGAACAGCTACAGCCCGGCCGGTCTCCAGTACGTTGTTTCAACCCGAGCGACGTACTTCGCGGGCCAAGCCTCGATGATCGTCTGGTCGCCGTTCATCATGGACGAGATGGCCGGCCTGCGGGACGCGGCACTGCCGACGTGCCCGGAGTGCACCGACGACATCGCATTCCTTGCCAAGAACAGCGACTTCGTGCCGTCGTTCAGCGGTCCGAGCGGTTCGCCGGCTCAGTACGGCGCCGTCTCCTACATGGGGATCGGAATGACCGAGAACACGGAAGCCGCGCAGGCGTTCGTCGAGTTCTGGCTGTCCGATGGATACGTCGACTGGCTGTCGGTGGCGCCGGAAGGCAAGTTCCCGATGCGACAAGGTACGGCCGACAACCCGACCGAGTACATCGACGCCTGGCGTCAGCTCAGCAGCGGTGTCGACCGTCAGGCTCCGTTGAGCGACTACTACAGCGAAGAGGTCATCAGCGGCCTCATCGCCGGGTCGAACGACTTCGCTCGCTGGGGTTTCGCCCAGGGCCAAGGTGAACTCGTCACGGCGGTCTTCGGAACGCTGGTTGTTCCCCAGGTCCTCGATGAGGTCTTCTCCGGCGGGCTGTCCGCGGAGGAGGGCGCTGCTGAAATGCAGGCCATCGTTGAAGAAGAACAGGCGTTGCTTGCCGACGAGGGCTAGCAACTGAACCAAGGGTGGGGTCGGCGTCATGCCGGCCCCACCGTCCTATCTCTAAGGTGAGGTGCCGATGACCACTGCGCCGGCGAAGGAGAGCGGAGGCAAGCGCCGCCGCAAGCAGCCGATGGCGCGGCGGGAGTCGCGTTTCGGCGTGGCGCTCATCCTTCCGGCAGTCCTCGTTGTTGCGCTGCTTGTGGTGTTCCCGTTGTTGTGGAATGTTGCACTCAGTTTCCAGAGCGCCCGCCTCATCGATATCCAGGACGCCAGCATCATCGGATTTGAGCCGACGCTCAAGAACTACGAGACGGTCATCGGAGCGCGCGATTTCTGGTCGGTGCTCAAGACCACGTTCATCTACACCATCGGCGGATCGATCCTGTCAATCCTCATGGGCCTCTGGGCGGCCCTTGCGCTCCAGAAGGCGTTCCGCGGTCGCGCTCTGGTACGAGGCCTGGTTCTTTTCCCCTACGTCGTGCCGGTGATCGCCGCGGCGTTTGTGTGGCAAATCATGCTGAATCCCCAATTCGGCATCGTGAACGAGTGGCTCGGTCGATTCGGCATACCCGCGATCGACTTTCTGCGTACCCGGTCCTACGACCTGAGCGTCTTCGGACTCTTCACACTCACGATTCCCCTCGCCCTCGTAACGGTGATCGTGTTCGAGGGATGGCGCTATTTCCCGTTCGCCTTCCTCTTCATCCTGGCGGCGCTCCAATCCATGCCGAAGGATGTCGAGGAGGCCGCGTATGTTGACGGCGCAACACTGACCCAGAAGTTCCGATATGTGACCCTTCCGGCGTTGGTCCCGGTCATCTCAGTGCTGTTCCTCTTGCGGTTCATCTGGACGTTCAACAAGTTTGATGACGTATATCTGCTCACTGGGGGTGGTGCGGGAACTGAAGTCATCACCGTGAAGATCGTCGACTGGATGATCGCCCGCGGAAACGTCGGCGCGGCCGCGGCGCTCGGAATGGTTCTTGCCGCCATTCTCGTCGTGGTGGTGGCGATCTACTTCAAGTTCTTTTATGTGGAGGAGGCAGATTGACTCGAGCTGTCTTTGAGGAGCGTCTGTTTGGGGTGTTGAAGTGGTTCAGCGTCGCCTTCTTCGCCGTGATTGCGCTGTTTCCTCTGCTGTACATGCTGGCGTTGTCGTTCAAGCCGATCCAAGACCTGCTGCTCGACCCCTCCAAGTGGTGGCCAACGCTCGACCAGATCTGGGGTTTCGAGACCTATCGAGCAGTCCTGCGACCAGTCGACCAGGGTGGGTTCGGGTTCCTCGTGTTCATTCGGAATAGCTCGATCGTCGCCGTTTCCACCGTGATCCTCACGCTGGCGGTCGGGATCCTGGCCGCCTACTCGATCGCTCGTGTGAACTTCTTCGGCCGCAAGACCGTGAGTGTCGGCATGATCCTCATCTACCTATTCCCCGTTGTGATCGTCGCAATCCCGCTGTTCGTCATGTTCTCGCGGATGGGTCTGCGCGACTCGCTCTACGGCCTGATCATCGTCTATCTCGCCTCGACGCTGCCCGTGACGCTGTTCATGCTGCGGGGCTACTTCCAGTCGATCCCGGTCGAACTCGAGGAGGCGGGTCGCGTCGACGGGTTGTCGCGGTTGGGTGTGATCCGGAGGATCACGATTCCGCTTGCCGCACCGGCCATCGCTGCTGTCGCCCTGTACGTGTTCATGATCGCCTGGAACGAGTTCCTGTACGCTCTGCTCTTCGTCCTCGAGAAACGCGAGCTGTGGACGCTTTCGCTTGGCGTCAACCAGTTGAACAACCAGGAAGTCCCGAAGACCATGCTGATGGCCGGCTCGGTGATCATCTCCCTTCCAATCATCGTGTTGTTCTTCGCTGCGGAACGTTTCCTGACGGAGGGCCTCACCTCCGGGGGCGTCAAGGGGTAGCTCCAGCGTGAACATCGGAATGGTGTCAACGCGCTTTGCTGGCCTCGATGGAGTCTCCCTCGAAGCCGAGAAGGTTGGCATAGCCCTGGCCGAGGACGGCCACGCACTCGCGTGGTTCGCTGGAGAGCTGGGCCCAGGGTTCACTCCCGGGTTGTCGGAGTCAGCCGCCCACTTTGAGGGAGAACAGAACCAGTCGATCCAGTCCGCAGCTTTCGGGTCGGCCGATAGCACGGGCCTTCGCGGGCGGCTCGGCCGGACCGCACAAAGCCTTGAGGCGTCGATCGCGCAGTTCATTCGGGAGTTCGAGATCGATGCCCTCGTGGTGCAGAACGCCCTGGCAATACCGATGCAGCTGCCGCTCGCCATGGCCTTGTCACAGCTTGCTGAGACATCAGGGATTCCCATGGTCGCACACCATCACGACTTCGGATGGGAGCGAGAACGGTTCTCATCGTGCGCCGTCCCGGAGATTCTGGACCGTTGTTTCCCACCAACGAGCCCGAACGTCGAACACATCGTCATCAACCAAGATGCTCAGGACGAACTCCGCCATCGGCGGGGCGTCGATTCGCTGCTGCTCCCCAATGTGATGGACTTCGAACGAGGACCCTCGCATACCGGTGACGGAGTCGCGTTCCGCCACCGAGCAGGCTTGGGACCAACCGACATCGTGCTCCTCCAGCCGACACGCGTGATCGAGCGCAAAGGGATCGAACACACCGTCGAACTCGCTGCGCGCCTCGACGACCCTGGGGTCAAGGTTGTGGTCACCCACCCGGGGGACCTGACACCGGAGTACTGGAACCGCCTCACGGATCTCGCCGCAGATCTCAATGTGGATCTGCGTCTCTTCGCCGCGGGAGATGATGCACAGTCGCTGGCCGACGCTTACGCAGCTGCCGATCTTGTCTGCTTTCCCAGTCTCTACGAAGGGTTTGGGAACGCATTACTCGAAGCGTTCTTCTTCCGGCGCCCGGTCTTTGTGAATCGATACAGCGTCTATGTACGTGATATCGCTCCGACGGGCGTGCGTTGCATCGAGATCGAAGGCGTCGTTACCGACGCCTCTGTGGGCGAGGTCAAGCACCTGCTGGCCAATCCAGCGAGCGCCAACGAAGCGGTAGCCAGGAACTACGAGCTCGGGCAGGAGCATTTCTCGTTCGCCGTGGTGCGGGATGTGTATGGAAGGGCATTTCAGGCTTTGGGGCTGTAGCAAAGAGCAAAGACGGGGCGGCTTCGTTGTCTCGGGCCTTTTGTCTTTGTTCTTTGCTCCTTCTTCTTTCTTCTTGCTTCTTGCTACTTGCTACTTGATACTCCTCTCCCATGAAGACGATTGGATTGCTCGGCGGCATGAGTTGGGAGTCGTCGATCGAGTACGAGCGGATCATCAACACGGAGGTTCGAAGGCGCCTCGGAGGTGTGCATTCGGCCGACCTGCTGATCCGGTCATATGACTTCGATGACATCGAGGCGTTGCAGCTGGAGGGTGAGTGGGACCAAGCCGGGGCGCTGCTCGCCGCCGACGCGGCCCGGCTCGAGGCAGCGGGCGCAGACCTCATCGTGCTTGCTACCAACACGATGCACAAGGTGGCGCAGCAGATCGAATCGGCGATCACGATCCCGCTTCTGCACATTGCCAACGCCACGGCAGATGCCGTCCACGGCGCCGGGATCGCTTCGGTTGCATTGCTCGGCACTCGCTACACCATGGAGCAGGACTTCTATCGTGGCCGCCTCGCAGAACGCGGTCTCGAAGTGATGATTCCCGACGTTGCCGACCGCGCGTACATACACGACGTGATTTTCGATGAGCTCGTACAGGGTCGTGCGGAGGCCGCCTCGAAGCAGCGCTTTCTCGAGATCATTGCCGGCTTGTACGCCCGGGGAGCTGAAGGGGTTATTGCCGGGTGCACTGAGATCGAGCTGCTGGTCACACCGGAGGACCTTGACCGCCCCTACTTCCCGACGACGCAGATTCACGCTATCGCTGCGGTCGAAGCGGCTCTCTCCTGAACCGTCGACTGCCACCCAGCTCTCGATGCGGCCGGAACGGTGACACCTAACATGCCGCGACGATGAATCGCCTCCCGATCACTCGAGCATTGATCTCCGTCTCAGACAAAGCCGGTCTTGTCGAATTCGCTTGGCGCCTGCACGGAGCCGGGATCGAGATCGTGTCATCGGGAGGTACCGCGTCCGCCCTTTCCGAGGCCGGCATCTCGGTGACTGAGGTTGCCGACGTCACCGGAGCACCCGAGATGCTCGGCGGTCGGGTGAAGACACTGCACCCCGCCATCCACGCTGGGATCCTCGGAGACCTCGGAGACACAACGCATCTCGCCGAATTGGCAGATCGCGGCATCGAACCGTTCGGCCTCGTGGTTGTGAACCTCTACCCCTTCGAGGCGTCGGTGGCAGCAGGGGCACCGGACACCGAGATCATCGAGAGCATCGACATCGGCGGGCCAACGTTGATCCGGGCTGCGGCGAAGAACCACGCTTGGGTGGCGACCGTGGTGTCTCCGGACCGCTACCACGAGATCGCCGACGCCGTGGACCGGGGTGGCACGACAGCGACGATGCGGGAGACCTTGGCGCGCGAAGCGTTCTTCCGTACGGCTCAGTACGACGCCGCGATCGTCAACTGGTTCGAGGCCGACGGGGGTGACCGCCTGGCCATCGCGCTGTCCAAGGTGTCGGATGCCCGATACGGAGAGAACCCGCACCAACCTGCCGCGTTGTACGCGACCGGCGTTTCCGAGGGCTGGTGGGCCGCCGCTGACTTGGTTCAGGGCAAGGAGATGTCCTTCAACAACTACGCGGATGCCGACGCGGCGTGGAGGCTCACGAACGATCTCCCGGTTGGTTCCGCAGCGATCGTGAAACACATGAACGCCTGCGGGGCGGCGATCGGTGAATCGATGCATGAGGCGTTCCGCAAGGCCTGGGCGTGTGATCCACTCTCCGCGTTCGGCGGTGTTGTGGCCCTCAACGGTCCGCTCGACGAGGCCACCGCATTGGAGATCAGCCGATACTTCGTTGAGGTTGTGATCGCGCCGTCGATCAGCGCCGAAGCGAGAGCGGTCCTCGCACGCAAGAAAAGCCTCAGAGTGCTGCTCGCTGCCGCACCCTCGTCACACGACCTCAATGTGCGCACCATCGACGATGGTTTCCTTGTTCAAACGCGTGATTCGGTTCAGGCGGGGACCGAGGGCTGGGAAGCCAGGTCCCGGCAGCCGACGACCGACGAACTCCACAATCTTGGATTGGCCTGGGTGGTTGTCGCCCACACCAAATCGAACGCGATTGTTGTCGTCAGGAACGGGGCGGCGGTCGGAGTGGGCGCCGGGGATCAGAGCCGGGTGGGCGCAGCGGAACGGGCACTTGTGAAGGCAGGGGATCGTTCGGCCGGGGCCGTCGCCGCCAGCGACGGGTTCTTCCCATTCCGGGACGGCCTCGATGTCCTTGCCGCGGCCGGGATCACAGCGATCGTGGAACCCGGCGGCTCGATCAGGGACGACGAGGTGATTGCGGCCGCCCAAGAACACGATGTTGCGATCATGTTCACACACAGGAGGCATTTCCGACATTGAGCGCACTCATCCTCTCCGGGAACACCGTCGCGGCAGCGGTCCGGGCCGACGTCGCCAACCGTGTTGCCGCGCTCCTTCAACGCGGGCGCAACGTCGGTCTCGCGACCGTGCTCGTCGGCGACGACCCTGGATCACAGGTCTACGTCAGGAACAAGCATCGTGCCGCCGAGGCGGCAGGAATCTTGTCAATCGATCGAAGGTTGCCTGCGACGGCATCCCAGGCCGAGGTTGAAGCGGTCATTGGCGAGATGAACGCCGATGACCGGGTGAGCGGGATGATCGTTCAGCTTCCGCTTCCCAGCGGTCTCGACGGTGCCACGGCGGTCGACAGCGTCGATCCGCAGAAGGATGCCGACGGGCTACATCCGTTCAACCTCGGACAGCTTGTCCTGTCGCGGCCGGGCCCGGTCCCCGCAACGCCTGCGGGCATCATGCTGCTACTCGATCACCACGGCGTCGAGACTCAAGGGAAGATCGCAGTGATCGTCGGCCGTTCGTTCCTCGTGGGACGGCCTCTCGCGCTTCTCCTCGGAGCGAAGGGGGTTGACGCAACCGTCATCCAAGCCCATTCGCGCACTCCCGACCTGGCTGGCGTGTGCCGAGAGGCAGATATCCTGGTGACCGCCGCGGGTCAACCGAAGATGTTCAACGACAACTTCGTGAAACCCGGGGCAACGGTCATTGACGTTGGTATCAACCGGACCGACGACGGGCTTGTAGGAGACGTTGATTTCGACGCTGTCGTCGAGGTAGCGGGGGCGATCACGCCCGTTCCCGGCGGTGTCGGACCGATGACGATTGCCACACTTCTGGCGAACACGGTGGCATTGGCCGAAGCGAAGGGCGACTGAGACGAGGCGGGAGCACCTGCCAACGAAAGGTGAGACGACATGGGTTCAACAATCACGATGACCAACACAGGTCTCAACGTCCCGAGCGACCCGATCATCCCCTTCATCGAAGGTGACGGTATCGGCCCGGACATCTGGGCGGCGGCCGTGCGTGTGCTCGATGCCGCCGTTGAGAAGGCCTACGGCGGCGAGCGCAGGATCGAATGGACGGAAGTCCTTGCCGGGCAGAAGGCGTTCGATGCCACCGGTGAGTGGCTTCCGGACGCCACGGTCGAAGCCTTTCGCGAGTACCTCGTTGGAATCAAGGGGCCGCTGACCACCCCGGTCGGTGGCGGCATCCGCAGCCTCAACGTGGCCCTGCGCCAGATCCTCGACCTCTACGTCTGCCTGCGCCCGGTGCGTTGGTACACAGGAGTCCCGTCCCCCGTCAAGCAGCCGGCACTCATCGACATGGTGATCTTCCGTGAGAACACGGAAGATGTGTACGCCGGGAAGGAACTCGAAGCCGGCTCAGAAGACGTCGAGAAGCTGCTCGCCTTCCTTGCCGACACCTACGACTGGGACATTCGGGCCGACAGCGGCATCGGCATCAAGCCCGTGTCGGAGACCGGTACGAAGCGACTGGTGCGGGCGGCGATCGAGTACGCGGTTGAGAACAACCGCCCCACCGTGACCTTGGTGCACAAGGGCAACATCATGAAGTTCACCGAAGGGGCCTTCCGCACGTGGGGTTATGAGGTTGTGCGCGACGAGTTCTCCGACGTGGCCGTTGGTTGGGACGACTGTGGCGGCGATCCCGAGGACAAGATCCTGGTGAAGGATGTGATTGCCGATGCGTTCCTCCAGCAGATCCTCACCCGGCCGGGGGAGTACGACGTCATCGCGACGATGAACCTCAACGGCGATTACATCTCCGACGCACTTGCCGCGCAAGTGGGAGGCATCGGCATCGCCCCCGGAGGGAACATCAACTACGAGAACGGCTACGCCGTCTTCGAAGCGACGCACGGCACGGCGCCGAAGTACACCGGTCTCGACAAGGTCAATCCGGGATCGGTGATCCTCTCCGGCGAACTGATGCTCCGCTACATGGGATGGACCGAAGCGGCCGACCTGATCGTGAAGGGTATGGAGTCCGCCATCGCCGAGAAGATCGTCACCTATGACTTCGCCCGCCTCATGGACGGCGCCATCGAAGTCAAGACCAGCGAATTCGGCAACGCAATCATCGAAAGGATGTAGACGGCGCGAATCACGAGGCGAATGCGATTCCACTCCCAGCTGCGAATGGGGTAGCGAGACTCGAGATATGAGACGCGAGACAGTCTCGGATCTCGAGTCTTCGTCCTTGATCGCTTGTCTTCTTCCAGCGACCGAGGGCCCTCCCGCGTTCTCTACAATCCTCTCCAGTTCGCGAGCAGGAGGTTCCCCTCATGGCGAAGATTGTCGTCATCGGTGCCGGGTTCGCCGGCCACACGGCGGCTCTCTATCTCGGTGACGAACTCGGGGAATCGCACGAGATCACGGTGATCAACAAGTACGACTACTTCGGCTACGTGCCCTCGTGGGTGTGGGTTGGGGCCGGAACGATGGACCCGGGCAAGACTATCTTCGACCTTGCGCCGGTCTATCGGAAGAAGCACGTGAACTTCGTACACGGAGCGGCGCTTGAAGTCCATCCGGATGAGCAGTACGTCATTGCGCAGGGTGCACATGGGGGAGAGCCGGTCCGTGTCGACTATGACCATCTGGTGATTGCCACGGGCCCGCGCCTCGATTTCGAAGCGACGCCGGGCCTTGGCCCACACGGCGGCCACACCTACTCGATCTGCACACTCGATCACGCCATCCAGGCACGGGACGCGTATCTCGAGTCGGTCAAGAAGATGGAGGCCGGCGAGGAGCAGCGTATCGTGATCGGCACGGGCCACCCCATGGCGACGTGCCAGGGAGCGGCGTTCGAGTACATCACGAATCTGCACAAGGACCTGGTTCGTCGCGGTCTGCGTGAGAAGGCAGATCTTCTGTGGTTGTCGAACGAGCGGGCCGTCGGCGACTTCGGCGTACGCGGTGTCCACGTCAAGAAGGGCGACCAGGTGATTGGAAGTGAGCAGTTCCTGCTCGCGCTGTTCGATGACTACGGCATCCGATCCGAGGTCCAGCGTGGTGTTTCGAGCGTTGACGAGAACGTGATTCACTGGGAGAACTTCGCGGGAGAGTACGGGGAGACGCCGTATGACTTCGCGATGCTGGTTCCCCGATTCCTTGGCGTCTCGATGAGGTTTGTCGGTGCCGACGGTTCCGACGTCTCCGAGAAGGTGGTGAACCCCGGCGGCCTTGTGCTCGTTGATGCCGAATACGGACTTCCGTACGACGAACTCAAGGAGAACCCGGACGCGTGGCCGGGTCGCTACCAGAGTCCTGCCTATCCGAACATCTTTGCGGCCGGCATTGCTTTTGCACCGCCGGGCCCGATCTCGGAGCCGCATACAACGCCGAACGGAACCCAGATCACGGCGGTCGCCCCGCGCACCGGCATGATCTCGGGAATCATCGGCAGGCTCGTCGCGAAGAACCTGATCGAAATGGTGGAGCATGGCCGCATGCCGCACGAGGAGAGAATGTCACACATGGCTGCCGCGTGCATTGCCTCCATGGGGGATTCACTCTGGGATGGGTCTGCAGCGACCATCATCATGTACCCCGTGGTACCCGATCCCCACGCGTATCCCAACGAGTACGGGCGGGACCTCTTCGTGTCCGACATGGAGATGGGCCTCGCGGGAGCGTGGATGAAGCGGATGATCCAGACGACGTTCATGTACAAGCTGAAGGGGAGACCAGGGTGGAAGATCATTCCGGAGTGAACGAACTGCAACTCACCGAGGCGGACAAGAAGCGCATGCAGAGCAAGCCGCGGCAAGCGGTTCGGTTTGTTGCCCTCAATCTGAAGATCCTGAAAGCGGTCGACCGGTCGAAGCGGGTCTAGCTCGGACGCAGCTCGTTCGGATGAAGCCGTTCTCCGCGAAGCCGACCTGCGTCACCATGCACCGCACAGCGGTCTGCACGCACCAACTACCCTTGGTGTGAAGCGCCCAGAGGAGGATGTGAGATGAGCAAGGTCAGCGTTGTTGGGGCCGGGAAGTACGGATCGACGACCGTCCAGCGCCTGGCCGAGGCGGATGTCGTGGACGAGGTCGTCATGATCGACATCGTCGAAGGTCTGCCGCAAGGCCTCGCGCTCGACATGAATCAGTCGCGACCGGTGCTGGGCTATCGCACGCTCGTCACCGGCACGAACGACTACGCCGACACCGCAGGGAGCGACGTTGTCGTCATCACGGCCGGCCTCCCGCGCAAGCCCGGTATGAGCCGGATGGACCTCCTCGGTGTCAACGCCAAGATCATCAAGGGTGTGACGGAACAGGTGGTTGCCTACTCGCCGGATTGTGTGATCGTTGTGGTCACGAACCCCCTCGACCAGATGACCACACTTGCAGCCGAGGTTTCCGGTTTCCCGAAGGACCGTGTGATCGGGCAGGCTGGAATGCTTGATTCGGCCCGACTCGCACACTTCATCTCTGAGAAGACCGGCGCCGACATCCTCTCAGTGAAGGCGGTGACGCTCGGGAGTCACGGCGAGACGATGGTCCCGGTGCCGTCATTGTGTGAGGTTGATGGGAAGCCGCTTGAAGACGTGCTCGACGACGATGCGATCGAAGAACTCGTGGATCGGACCCGGAACGGGGGAGCCGAGGTTGTGGCGCTCCTCAAGACGGGTTCGGCCTACTACGCCCCGTCGGCTGCTGCGGCAGCGATGGTGCAAGCGATCGTTTCCAATAGCGGTGCCGAAATGCCGGTGTGTGCATGGGTTACCGGCCAATACGGGATTGATGACGTCTATCTCGGCGTGCTGGCCAAGCTCGGCGCCGGGGGAGTCGTCGACGTGTCCGAAGTCCCGCTGACCGGCACCGAGACGAAGGGACTCCAGGAGGCCGCCGTTGCGGTGAAGGCCAAGGTCGCCGAAATGGATGAGATTGAGTACTAGGGAAACAGATGTCAGGACCGAATGACGAGACGCGATGGTGATGGCTCGAGCACAACATGCTCGGGCCATCGTGATGTGGGTCTTGCTCGCCCCCGCGAGTTCTGTCGGTTGCCCTCCGCCGACCGGTCTCCGTTGAGGACGGTCGGAGTCCTTGCCCTGCAAGAGTTCTTGCCCACGCGCATGGGCACCGGTAGGGTTACACCGCTGTGATTCACCTCAGCATCAACGACCAACTAGGGAGGTCTCTGTGAACAAGGGTGAGCTCATCGACGCTGTCGCTCGCAATACCGGCGAGTCGAAGGCAACCGCTGCCAAGGTCATTGACGAAACGCTCGATGTCATCGTGTCCGGCGTCGTGACCCAAGGCAAGGTCCAGATCACCGGATTCGGGACGTTCGAGGCTCGTGACCGCAAGGCACGTATCGCTCGGAACCCGCAGACCGGTGCGGAAGTTCCGGTCGCGGCAACCCGCGTGCCGGCTTTCAAGGCGGGCAAGGCGTTCAAGGATCAAGTCAAGCCCGGCTGATCTACGAAACGAAGCCAAACAAAGGAGAAGGGGCGCCATCGGCGCCCCTTCTCCTTTGTTTGCGTGGTGCTTGGAAGCCTCGGGAGAAGACCTTCTCCCCTCCGCCGCCGGAGGTGGGGGAGGGTGCCCGAGCGCAGCTCGGGCGGGAGGGGGCGGCCTGGGAGCCTGGATCGCGACGATGAGGCCTGTCGCTGGTTCGCGATGCCCCCTCCGCTGCGCTTCGGCCGAATCGGCCGGAGCTCGCGCCTCCCCCACTGCGCCTGAATCCGCGGTTTCTCGTATTCGGATTCTTGCGAAGGCCTTGTCGCGGATAGCTCGTCGCCGGATTGGTGGTCACCAGGATTGTGGCCCATTCAATCCGTGCAGACCTCTTCTCGGATTCCTCCCCATCAGGGGGAGGTGCCGCCGTCAGGCGGCGGAGGGGGTCAGACGTTTCAACGACCCACACAGGGCCGCCGCGTCTAAGTGGCTTCCCCATCGTTGCGCTTTGACCCCCTCCGTCAGCGGCTTCGCGCGGGTTTCCGACCTGATCTGACGGGGGGAACTGTTGCGTCGCGTGTGGGAGGCTGCGCCGCTGCCACCTCCCCCTGAGGGTGAGGAATCGGACCGAAACCTCCATGGCGGATGGCTGGAGCCCGCCCGTCGTCGCCGGCAAACCGTGGATCGAGGCTGCGTGGGGAGGCGAAGACCTTCTCTCTTCTCCCCTCCACCGCCGAAGGATTCTTGAGCGCGGATGACGGACTACGGACTACGGACGGACGAAGGCCCAAGACCGGGTGGGGTCTCGGGCCTTGTGCAGGAGTTGTGACGTGTGTCGAAGGACTAGAAGTCGAGGTCCAGGGTGCTGGAGACCCGAGCGAACTCGTTGATGAGGCCCTGGTACATCATGACCTTCGCCATGTTGCCGCCGACTTTGATCTTCCCGGTCATGAAAGCCATCTGTACGTTGAGCTCACCTTTGGAGATGGCTGCAGCCGTCTCGTAGTCGCTGCCGACCGAGGCATCTGCGTCCTCGAGTGTGCCGAGGGCGAGCACGGCGACGCCGTCTCCGACCGTGAGGTAGTAGTCAATCTCCCCATCCGGGGCGTCGGTCACGTTGAATTGCAGACCGAGGTCGACATTGTTCATTGCCGCCGTGAAACCGGCATCTTCGTTGAGGCTCGCCGTACCGGCCGCCATGTGATCTTCGCTGAGGAACTGCGCCACGGTGTGGTCCTTTCGTCGTGGGCTCTGGATGATAGCGCCAAATTTGAGTGGCCGATCAAAAGTCGAGTTTCGGCCTGCGAGTCTGTACGCGACTACGGACTACGCCTGTTGTCCCTGCTTTCTCAGGTTCTTCCACTGTGCGGCAACGTAGTCGCGGTTCATCCACGCAATCACATCGATTGAGATGCTCTTCGGGCACGCCGCCTCACACTCGCCGTAGTTTCTGCACGAACCGAAGTACGACTCCATGGTTTCGACCATCGCGACGGTGCGCAGGTAGCGTTCCGGCTGGCCTTGCGGGAGCAGACCCAGATGGGCGATCTTCGCTCCCGTGAACAGGTTCGCAGCACTGTTCGGACACGCCGCTACACATGCCGCACACCCGATACACGCCGCGGCGTCCATCGCGGATTCCGCCGCGGGTTTCGCGACGGCGATGGTGTTCGCGTCCTGAGCTGCGCCGATGTTGGCGCTGATATAGCCACCGGCTTGGATGATTTCGTCGAACGGACTCCGGTCCACAACCAGGTCCTTCAACACGGGGAATGCGACGGCACGCCACGGTTCGACGGTGATCGTGTCGCCGTCGTTGAACTTGCGCATGTGGAGCTGGCAGGTCGCCGTTCCACTCTGCGGCCCGTGCGGATGGCCGTTCACCATCACCCCGCAGGTGCCGCAGATGCCCTCTCGACAATCGCTGTCGAACGCGATCGGCTCCTCACCCTGGTCGTTGAGCCGCTCGTTCAGCTCGTCGAGCATCTCGAAGAATGAGGCGTCGGGGCTGATGTCCCTTGCTTCGTAGGTTTTGAATTCGCCTTTGGCGCCGGGTGCGGCTTGCCGCCATACGCGGAGAGTGAGATTCATCACTTGTAGCTCCTCTGCGTCAAGGCCACGTAGTCGAACTCGAGCGGCTCCATATGACGTTTCGGCGGCGATTCGTCACCGGTCCACTGCCACGCGGACACGAATGCGTAGCCCTCGTCGTCACGCCTTGCCTCGCCGTCCTCAGTCTGGTGTTCGAGCCGGAAGTGGCCCCCGCACGACTCCTCGCGGTCGAGAGCGTCCCGTACCATCAACTCTGCGAGTTCAAGGAAGTCGGCGACGCGTCCCGCGCGTTCGAGTGACTGGTTCATCGATTCTTCGGTCCCGAGGAGTTTGAGATCGCTCCAGAACTCGGCTTTCAGGGCCGGAATCTGCTGCAGCGCCTTTTCGAGGCCCTCACGGTCGCGCGACATGCCGCACTCGTCGATCATGATCGTGCCGAGCCGACGGTGGAAGTAGTCCACCGAGTGAGTGCCGTCGATGGATAGGAGCTTCGTGAGCCGGTTCTTCACCTTCTTTTCGGCTTCGCTGAACGACTCGTCGTCGGTGGGAACCGGTGGCACGTTCAGCCAGTTGGCCAGATACCCAGAAATCGTGGCAGGAAGCACGAAGTAGCCGTCGGCCACTCCCTGCATGAGCGCCGAAGCCCCGAGGCGATTCGCTCCGTGGTCCGAGAAGTTCGCCTCCCCTGCGGCGAACAGGCCCGGGATCGTGGTCTCGAGGTTGTAGTCGACCCAGAGCCCACCCATCGTGTAGTGCGGAGCGGGATAGATCCGCATTGGAACCGTGTACGGGTCCTCGTCCGTGATGCGTTCGTACATCTCAAACAGGTTCCCGTAGCGGTCCTCAATGGTCTGGCGTCCGAGACGGTTGATGGCGTCGGAGAAGTCGAGATAGACGCCGTTCTTGAGTGGTCCAACACCACGGTCTTGTTCGATCATCCGCATCGCCGCGCGAGATGCAACATCTCGGGGGACCAGGTTGCCGAACGCCGGGTATTGACGTTCCAGGTAGTAGTCGCGGTCCTCTTCCGGAATGTCGTTTGGGGCACGAGAATCGTCGGCGTCCGTCGGCACCCAGATGCGGCCATCGTTGCGCAGCGACTCAGACATGAGGGTGAGCTTGGACTGATGTTCATCGCTCGCAGGGATACACGTCGGGTGGATCTGCGTGAACGACGGGTTCGCGAAGTAGGCGCCCTTGCGGTACGCCCGCCAGGCGGCCGTCCCGTTGCAGTTCATCGCATTCGTCGACAGGAAGTACACGTTCGAGTAGCCGCCGGTCGCCAGGACAACGGCGTGAGCCGAGTGACTCGTGATCTCGCCGGTGACCAGATCGCGTGTCACGATGCCGACCGCACGCCCGTCCTTGGTGACGAGTTCGAGCATCTCGGTGCGGGTGAAGAGCTCCACGTTCCCGAGTCCGACCTGCCGGGCGAGTGCTTGATAGGCCGTGAGCAAGAGCTGCTGGCCGGTCTGCCCCCGTGCGTAGAACGTCCGGGACACCTGGGCTCCACCGAAGGAGCGGTTGTCGAGCAACCCGCCATACTCCCGTGCATACGGTGCACCCTGAGCGACTGTCTGGTCGATGATCGAGTTGGACACCTCTGCCAGCCGGTAGACGTTCGCCTCGCGCGAGCGGTAGTCGCCGCCCTTGACGGTGTCGTAGAACAGGCGGAACACACTGTCGTTGTCGTTCGGGTAGTTCTTCGCCGCGTTGATACCGCCCTGAGCAGCGATCGAGTGGGCGCGTCGGGAGGAATCGTTGTACGTGAACGCCTTGACGTTGTATCCAAGCTCACCGAGTGCGGCTGCCGCCCCGGCGCCGGCGAGGCCGGTTCCCACGACGATGAGGTCGTACTTGCGGCGGTTGGCCGGGTTGACGAGCTTCACGTCGAACTTGCGCTTCGTCCACTTGTCTTGGATCGGCCCTTCTGGGACCTTGGAGTCGAGGGCGGCGGGGTTGAGTTCTGTTGTCACGGTGGTCCCCTTCCTCAGCCCGACACCGTGAGAATGCCGAGCTGAACCGCAATCGGGATTGAGGAATTCCCGATCAAGATGGCAAGAGCAAGTGCTACCGCCAGCCACCTGCGCCAGACGTCGTAGCGGGGGTTAGCCATTCCGAGGCTCTGAAACAGGCTCCATGCACCGTGGTAGATGTGCAGTGCAAGGAAGAACATGGTGACGACGTAGAACAAGGCGACCGGCCACCGCTCGAAGCTGTAGACCACGTTGTTGTAGACATCACCGGCGACGTAGTCCGGGTTTACGCTGCCGATCGTCAGGTCGGCGAGGTGGTAGATCACGAACAGTGCGATGAGCACGCCGCCCCAGAGCATCGTGCGACTCGCGTAGTTCGCCGCCGCGTACTCCCGCTTCTTCTCGTACCGGATGGTGCCCCGGGCCTTGCGATTCCTGAGCGCCAGAACCGTCGCGGACCAGATGTGGATGATCGCCATCGCGCTGAGCCCGATCCGGAACAGCCACAACACGCCTTCTTTCGGGAAGATCGGGTAGAGGAGTGTTCGAAGCGACTCTGCGTAGTGGTCGAGATCCTCAGGACCGATGAAGATCTTCAGATTCCCGATCATGTGGACCAGGATGTAGCCGAGGAGACCGATCCCCGTCAGCGCCATCATCCACTTCATCCCTACGTCGGAAGTGAAGAACGGTCCGAGCCACGACTGCCATCCGGATCTTCGATTGACTTCGAGGCGGCGTGTCTTCGTCGTCACCATATGTCCTTCCGTTGAGTCGCCAGGAGTGATTATCGCGGGGTTTGAGCGGTGTGTCGAAACGGACGCGATCCTTGTGTTGCAAGGCGCGCGTCAATGTTTGAGGTTGACAAGCGCGCGCGGGGTTGGGAGAATCCCAAGGTTGTAATTACAAAAACCACAGGAGCTCCATGTTCGGCGAATTTCTTGAGGCCCTCCAAGCTGAGGGCTTCGACATGTCCTGGCAGGATTTCGCGAACTGTCGCGGAGCGGATCCAGACCTCTTCTTTCCCGAACGCGGTGCGTCCACACGCACCGCCAAGGGCATCTGTCGCGAATGCACCGTGCGTGACGAGTGTCTCGAGTTTGCCATCGTCTCGAGTGAGAAATTTGGGATCTGGGGCGCGATGTCGGAGCGCGAACGGCGCAAGATCCGCAAACAGCGCCAGATCGCTGCAACCCGCCGCAGAGCGGTGTAGGGCCGCACTCCGTATTGGCCGCACTTCGTGCGGCGTAGTCCGTACTCAGTACTCCGTATCGCGCGAGAGCGGAATCACGTCCTGTGCTCTACGGACTACGGAATACGGACTACGGAATACCTGCCGGTCTTGCCTCCGTTAACATCGCGATGTGTCGCACACATAGGGAGCCGGATTGAGTCCTACCGTCACCGTCATCGTCGCCGTCATCGTGGGGTTGGTCCTCATCGGGATCGTTTGGGCAATTGTCTCGGCCGTTCGGAGCACTACGTCTGACTCATTTCTCGCGTCTCGGCCGACACCCGACGCGCAGGATCGACTCCGCCCGCAACTCGTTGACTTCCACGTGAAGGACGACACCGCAAGGATCTACTACGGAGTTCCGCTGCCCGCCGGTGATGTCGACGACCACCTCACCGATGTGCTCTGCCACGACGCTCCTCTGGTGTTGCACGAGAAGCGCGCCCACGGGCTCCCGATCGAACAGGTCGTGCGGGCAGAGGTGTTCGGGCAGCGCGACGGCCGTCCGGTCGAGGTTGCCGTGCTGGAACTGGAGGAGCCGGGCATGATCCCCGAACTCGTGGTTCCGGATCTCGTGCCGCACGCTGCGGCTTCCGGCTACGATCCGCTCGCCCATCTCGGTGACCAGGAATTCGAGATCCAGCCGGGCGTCGCCGGCACGGTGCCGACGCAAGGGCTTCCACCCTTCTCTGGTGAGATCACGTATGCGAAGTCGGTCGAGGCTGCCCTGCGAGCCGTCGGAGTAGACCCGTACGACACTTCACTTTCGGACCTCTCGCTTGCGCTGCTCCGGATCGGGGGCTACCAGGTCTCGCCCGCACCCTCGGGCACGGAGAACACCCATATCGCCGTGAAAGCAGGATCAACGGCGCTCGTCGTCGTCCATGAGCATCAAGTCGGAGAACATCCGGAACTCCCCGAGCAGGCCGTCAACGGCTTCGTCATTGCCGTCGCGCAGAACAATCCGCAGCGGGCGCTCCTGATCACCGACATGTTCAGCCCGTACATGATCTACGAGAAGGAGCGCAGCGACCCACGTTGCCGCTTCATCACGCGGGAGCGGCTCCAGCCATTCGTGGATAGTTTCGCTCTGCAGTGAGAACCGGCCGCCGGTGTCGTCCGTGGTCCGTGGTGCGTACGTGCCGTCGAAGCAGTCGAATCCTGGTATTCGATCATCTGTCGCCGGACGACGAGAACTCTCCTAGACTAGAAATCTGAAAGGAGACTCGTGCTCAAGAACATTGGTGGCCCAGAGCTGCTGATCATCCTCCTGGTGGTGCTCTTGCTCTTCGGTGCAGCGAAGCTCCCGAGTCTCGCCCGATCGATCGGCGCGTCGGCGAAGGAGTTCAAGAAGGGTGTCGACGAAGGTGTTCCCGATGAGGACGCCACCGCCGACTCTGAAAAGACCTGATCTTCGCCTGAAGTTCCGGGAACCAGATCGGTTCGCTTGGCGTTCTTTCCACAGTTGTGGGGAAGATCATTACTGACGAATTCACGCCGACCTGGGAAGACGTTGCGCATCGCTATGGGCGCAAGATCTACAACTTCGCCTACCGGCTCACCGGAAACCCGGACGACGCAGCAGACCTCGTACAAGAGGTGCTCCTCCGCGTGCGGAAGGGTCTCGACTCGTACCGGCCTGGCTCGTTCGATGGCTGGCTCTGGCGCATCACCCGCAACGCGTTCCTGGACGGGATTCGACGAAAGCAGCGTCGCCCGGAGTCTGCCCTGCCGGAGGGCGACCACCACAGCCTTGGATCGAGCCCCTCCCCTGACGAGGTGCTTTCATCCGTCCGACTCTCGGACGATGTGCAGTCGTCACTTCTCAAGCTTCCCTACGAATTCCGAGAAGCCGTGGTGTTGTGTGATGTGGTCGGCCTCACGTACGACGAGATCGCCGAAGCAACGGACGTACCGGTCGGTACGGTCCGCAGCCGGATTCATCGTGGCCGCAAACAACTACGAGAGTTGTTGACATGGCCCGTCTGATTTCCGATCCCGACGCGCGAGGGGAGCTGTTCTCAGCGTATCTCGATGGACAGCTAGCTCCGGATGAAGTTGTGCTGGTTAGCAACCTCCTCGACGGCGACGAGGAGGTGATCGGGGAATTCCGATCCCTCCAGAGGGTTCGCAGATCGCTCCGTCTGCTGCCGGAATTTGAAGTGCCGGCCAATCTCCTCCCAGACGGTCACCTCGGTGATCGCCTCTCTGCATATCTCGACGGAGAACTCGTCACACTCGAACACCGAAGGGTGACCCGGCACGTTGTCGATTGCCCCGATTGCCGGATCGAGCTCCAGGAACTCGATCGGGCGCGCATCGCAGTTCGGTCCTTGCCCGGCGTCGACACGACGTCGACCGGTGAGATTTCCGTGATCCCCCCGGTGAGGCACACGCGGCGATATGTTGCCGCAGGGATCGGCGCGGCCGCGGTGGCCGCGGCGCTTGTTGTCGGGTTGGCCGTGGGCAATGGTGACGAACCGGCGTTCTCGCTCGACGATCTCGGCACCCGTCATGTCGCCCGCGCATCGGCCGAGCCTGGGTTCGCGGTATTGCCCGCCAGCGTCGAGGTGTCGTTCCCATGATCGTGCGACGCATGCTCGTTGTGGGTGGATTGGCAGCCGTGTTTGTGGTGTCGGCGGCCGGTTCTGCGCTCGCCGACGACCTCGCCGAATACCTCGAGGATGCGAGAGATGCCATCTACTCGGGGGAGCGACTCGTTGCGACATCGTGGGACGGCATTGAGAGCATCGGGATCTTCGAGATTCAGCACCACGGCGGTATGGCAAGTGTTGGATCAGGCGCAGGATCCGCAACGATCGGGGCCGGCCGGATGTACTACGGCGGACCCCAAGAGGCGGCTGTCTCGTATGTGATGCACGCCGAACCAGAAGTTGACGACCGCTACAGCGTTGAACGCGGTGAGGCTACGAAACACCTTGGCCGTTCGGCAACGGTGGTTGAGGTGCTCGAGGCGGGTTCCGTGCGGGTGCGGATGGTGGTCGACGACTCCACATCGGCGCCCGTTGCGACCGAGGTCTTCGATGATGAAGGTGAGTTGTTCCGCTACTCAGCGATGACGGAGTTCTCGGTCTGGGTTGATCCGGCCATGGCCGCGTTCGACGACCGGGAATATCGGATGATTCTGCCTCTCGACGAAGCCGATCTCCCGGTCGATCTTGCCGGGTATCGACTCATCGACGTCTACGCCGCCCCTCAAGACGGACGGCAGGCGTTCTACACGGATGGATTGTTCTCGTTCTCCGTGTTCACGACGCGCGGCCGTGCGGACTGGGCGAAGATCGCAGACAACGAACACTCGTACGGCGCAGACGGCAACCGCTACCTCCGCGTCGTCTCGCCGACAAGCATCACGGTGTTGTGGAATGCCCCGACGACGGCGATCGCGCTTGTGGGTGACCTGCCACCGGACCATCTCGATGAGGTGCTTGGCGAGCTTCCGCTCCCTGGAACCGACAATTGGTTGAAGCGGATGTGGCGGAAGCTGTTTGGGTACTAGGAGAACCAGTAGTCAGTAGTCCGTAGTGGGGGTACCGCCAGGACATCTTTGACGCGGTTCCGCCAAGACCGCGAGGCGGACTACTCCCGGTCGTCTTTGGTTTCGTCGTAGTAGTCGAGGCGATCGACGGGAAGCACGAGAGAGGTCAGGAAGTTCATCACGTGTGCGGTGATGCGCTTCAAGAAGCGGAAGTAGAGCGCCCGCGCGACGGCGTCTGATGCCGGACCGGTCGACTGCGAGGCGGCCTTCACGTGGAGGTCGTATTCGTCGAGGAAACCGTCTGCTTGGGCGATGAGGGCCCTGGCACGTTCCTCGTCGCGGTTCTGGAACGTTTCTGCCGCGTCGCACAGCAGCTTCGAGACTCGATCGCGGTAGTCGGCGAGCAGTTCGTGATCGGGGGCGTCCTCGAAGTTGGCGCCATACTTCACCAGGTCGTAGAAGTTCTTGGAGTAGTCCCCGATGCGTTCAGCATCCTTGACGGTGCTCATGTATGCGAGCACCAGGGGAAGATCCACCGTGTCGTTGATCGAGGCGTGCAGCATCAGATCCCGGCGCACGTCCCGTTGCGCGGTATTGATGCCACGATCGGTCGTCTTCAATTCTCGCTTCGTCTCCTTCGATTTGCCGCCGCCGAAGAGGGCCTCCATGGCGGTGTCATACACGTCACGCCCGTCGAGAACCATCTGAACGAGTGTTGCTTCGACCACGTCGATCGTCGACTCGCCCCCCTTGAAGAACTGAAACACCATGTCCGCCTCCTATGTAGCGACGATAACGAGCAACGGCAGCGCAATGAAGATTCCGGCGACGTAGGCAACCGCCACCCACTTCCGATCCGCCGCCGTGCGCGCCAGCCATGCGGCGAGTTGGATCGGTATGACGCGTATCTTCGGGACCGGGTAGAGGATGAGGATTCCGAGCAAGTTGAAGAGCAAATGCACGAGTGCGATCGTGAGCCCGTCCACGGTTCCTGCGGCGAAGGCCGCAAGCAGCGCGGTGACCGTCGTCCCCACGTTCGCCCCGAGGGTTATGGGATACGCGTTCTGAACGAGCAGGAGCCCCGATGCAACGAGGGGAATCAGGATCGATGTGGTGATGCTCGAGGATTGAACTGCGATCGTGATAACGACCCCGACGGACATGCCGATCAATCCGCTCTTCGCAAGTGCAGCGTTGAGCGATCGCTCGATCCGCGCTGCGATCAGCACCCTCATGTTCTTCGTGATGTACGTGAGGGTGAAGAAGATCATTGCGAGGCCGACGACGAGGAGGAGGAATCCGAGGGCACGCTCGTTGTCTGTGATCAACTCCAAGAAGGATTCGATGTGCCCGGCGCCCCACTTGACCGCACCCTTGATGGGGCTGTCGAACTTGCCGCCGCCAACTTCGCCCGCAAAGGCCTCGGCCATGGCGGCGGCCGGTTTGGACAGGATGCCGAAAGCCAACTCCAGGGGGAGGATGATCGCGACCGCGAGCACGTTGAAGAAGTCGTGCATGGTTGCGGCGGTGAAGGCGAGCCGGAATTCCTCCGATCGTCTGGCGTGTCCCAACGAAACGAGTGTGTTGGTGACGGTCGTGCCGATGTTCGCGCCCATGATCATCGGCACGGCGGTCTCCAACGGAAGGCTCCCGGCTGCGACCAGCGCCACGATGGTCGCGGTGGTGACCGACGACGACTGGACGAGCACGGTCGCAAGGACGCCGACGGCCAGCGCGGCGATTGGGTTCGTGATGCCTTCGAAGAGACTCTCGTTGGCTCCACCGCTGACGCCCTTGATGCCGCCTTCGAGGAGACGAACGCCGACCAGGAAGAGGTAGAGCAGGAAGATGACGAGGAGCGTTCGCGCCCATCCGGGCATCGTCCGGTGCCTGGGCCGTCCCGGCTCAAGAGAGTCGTCAGTCTCGGTGTTGGTCGTTGGATCCGTCCGCTCTTCGGCCGAGCAAACACGGCCGGCTGAGCCGCTGATTAGCTAGCCAAACCACCCGCGCATCCCGGAGCGAGGTTCGGACGGCAGCCTACCCTGTTGCGTCAGTGTCCTCCGCATCGGGGAAGACGGACGTCACGACGTAGGTGACGTTCTGAGCGATGTTGACGCCGTGGTCGGCGATGCGTTCGAGGAACCGCCCGACGTGGGTCAACTCGACGGCCGAGTCGAGGCCGATCTCGGTGCTGTGCGCGTGCACGGTTCCGAAGAAGCGCGTGGTGGTGGTGTCCACAACATCGTCCGCCGCCTCAGCGTTGGCGCCGATCTCAGGATCGAAAGTCGCCAGCGCTTCGACGGCTTGGGCGAACATCGCGCAGGATTCCTCGACGAGTCGGGCCAGGAGGCTGTGGATAGCGGGTATCTGCGGGAAGCCGTTGTGCGCTGCGACCCGGTTCACGATGTTGACCGCCAGATCGCCCGAGCGCTCTGCTTCGTACAGGATTCGTGTTGTGGCGATGAGGAAGCGCAGGTCGACCGCCACGGGCTGTTGGCGAGCCAGGATGTGGAATGCGAGGTCGTGGAGGTTTGCGTACAGCTCGTTGATTGGTTTGTCGGCGTCTCGCACCACATCGACAAGGTCGAGCCGATTCCCGATCGCGACTTCGCCGGCTCGGCGCGTGTTCTCCAAGACCAGTGAGGTCATCTCTACGAGTCCTGAGCGAATCTGCTCGAGTTGCTCTTCGTAGCGGTGTCGAATCTCCCCGGACCCCTCGCCGTCTGAGCGGGCGCCATCAGCATTCATGACCATTATCCGAACCGTCCTGTGATGTAGTCCTCGGTCGCCTTTTCCCGTGGAGTTGTGAATAGCTCGTCGGTCGGAGTGAACTCGACCAGGTGGCCCGTTCGCTGGCCCTTTGTGTCCAAAGCCACGTTGAAGAACGCCGTCTTGTCCGATACCCGAGCTGCCTGCTGCATGTTGTGGGTGACGATGATGATCGAGTACTCCTCCTTCAGTTGAATCATCAGCTCTTCGATCCGCAATGTCGCAATTGGATCGAGTGCCGAGCAGGGCTCGTCCATCAGGATGACGTCCGGTTGTGTGGCGATGGCCCGGGCGATGCACAACCGCTGCTGCTGTCCCCCTGAGAGCGACAGGCCGCTGTCCTTGAGTTTGTCCTTGACCTCGTCCCAGAGCGCGGCGTGCCGGAGTGTGTCCTCTACGAGATCGTTCATATCGGCCTTTGATCCCTTGAAGCCGTTGATCTTGGCACCCCACGCGATGTTGTCGAAGATCGACTTCGGAAACGGGTTTGGCTTCTGAAAGACCATCCCGATGTGCCTTCTGATCTCCACTGGATCGACGCCGGGCGCGTAGATGTTGGCACCGTGGTACCTGACCTCGCCGGCGGTGTGGGCGGTTGGGATGAGGTCGTTCATGCGATTGAGCGAACGCAACACCGTTGATTTGCCGCAACCGGACGGTCCGATCAGAGCGCTGATCCGATTCGTGGCAAAGTTCAACGAGACATCGGCCACGGCCTTGAAGTCTCCGTAGAACACATCCATGTTGACGGTCTCGAGGACTCCGGGGGCCTCGGCCTCTTCATCCCGCGTCGCTTGGTGGTGCGGAATCTCGTCCGGCGAAGGGAAGTCGGCCTCAAGGTCGGTGTGGCTCTCGTTTCGCCACGCCGTATCCACGCCGGCTCGCTCGGGGGTTTCGTTTGTCACTGCATTCTCCTGGAGTATCGGTTGCGGAGTATCACGGCGCCGGAGTTGAGAATCAAGAGCAGGACCAGGAGCGCGAGGCTGGCAGCTGCTGCGAGGTGCCGCCACTCCTCCTGCGGGAGAGCAGTCCATTGGAAGATCTGGATCGGGAGGGCGGTGAACTGCGAAAACGGACCGGACGGGCTCGTAGTGATGAACCCGGCGGCGCCGACCAGGATGAGCGGAGCGGTTTCACCTATGGCGCGGGCGACGGCGAGGATCACTCCTGTCAATACTCCCGGCAGGGCAATGGGAAGAACCTGACTGCGTACCGTCTGCCACCTGGTGGCGCCGAGACCCATCCCGGCCTGTCTCAGCGAGTTGGGGACCGCCCGGATCGCTTCCTGAGCGCTGATGATGACGACCGGAAGGGTGAGCACGCCGAGCGTGAGGCCGGCGGAAAGCACGGTCCGTCCATTCGCGGCATCCGCACCGAAGATCGAACCGGAGGTGATCGGTTCGAAGGCTCGGACGAAGATGGCGAGGCCGAGCATGCCGTAGATGATGGAAGGAACGCCGGCGAGGTTGTTGATGTTGGTCTGGATGAAGTCGTTGACGCGATTCGGTTTGGCGAACTCCTCGAGATAGATCGCGGCACCCACTCCGACGGGTACAGCGAACAGGATCGTGACGACTACGAGCCAGAGCGAGCCAAGGATCGCCGTGCTGATTCCAGCGGTCTCGGGAGTCGCGCTGGCCGGGCTGGTCACGAACGTCCAGCTGAACCATGCCCGCCACTGGTACCGGACCTGGTCGTAGGTGTAGTCGCCGTACCGATCGGGGTTCTCAGCGAACGACGTCTGCACGGCATTTTCGAATGCCGACGCGTTGGACACTGACTGCCATAGGGTGGCGGTGGCGACGATGTCCGGCTCGACGATACGCTCTTGGACCAAGAGGAGTAGGTTGGATTGGTCCCGCGAACCTCCGGCACAGCCGGCTGGCGGCTCAGATGATGCACAGACCTCGTCCCACTTCTCCTGGGTCTCGAATACCAACCGATCTTCGTAGAAACGCTGGTCGCGCTCCAGACGGCGGCCGACGTTGTTCGAGACACCGGATTGCAGCACGGTGATGAGCTCGTCCTTGGAGAGATCGCCGAAGGCAACCTCTGCGGGGTCGTATCCGGCCGAAGCCACGATCTCTTCAGGTTCTACCTGATTCACCTGGGCTACGAGTCCGAAAGAGTCGTTGATGATGGTGAGCAGCAGGGTGATCAGAGCGACAACCGCGACGATGAGGGCAAGCATGAGCAATCCCTGCGTGACGAGGGCGCGGCGGGTTCGCTTCCTGAGGAGGCCGTCGTACTCCTGTTCAGTCGGGAAGTACGCCGATTGATCGCGAATCTGGGTTCTGGATGTCATTCGTACTCTTGCCGGAATCGCTTGACGATGCGTCTGCTCAGAGAGTTGAGGCCAAGTGTCATGAAGAAGAGCGTCAGGCCGATCGCGAAGATGGAGTTGTAGTCGATGGTGTTGTAGGAGATGTCGCCGCTTGCGGTGATCGCGATGTAGCCCGTCATCGTCTGGGCTCCCTGGAACGGGTTGAGGATGTACCCAAATAGGGAATCCTCACCGATGTGGAAGTTGCGGGGCGCTGCACCGGCGGCGAGGGTTACGACCATCGTCTCGCCGATCGCTCGAGACATGGCAATCACGATGCCGGCGGCGATTCCCGAAAGAGCGGCAGGCAGGACAACACGAAGCGACACCTCGAGTTTTGATGCACCGAGGCCGTATGCCGCCTGTCGCAGCGAGTTCGGAACCGCGGACATGGCATCCTCGGAGAGGGAGCTGACGAGGGGAATGATGAGGATCCCGACGACGATGCCTGCGGAGAGCACGTTGAAGAAGCCGACAACGCTCGACCCGAATATGGAGCGGAGCACCGGAGTCATGAAAGTGATGGCGAAGAATCCGAAGACTACCGTCGGAATGCCGACGAGGATCTCAAGCACCGGCTTGAAGAAGCCGCGTACACGTTGAGTTGCGTATTCGGACAGGTAGATGGCCGCAGCGAGGCCGATGGGAACGGCGACGGTGAGGGCGATGATGGTGATCAGGAGCGTGCCGAGAATCAAGGGCCAGATGCCGAACGTGCCGGCCTGAGGTTGCCATACCGTCCCGGTGATGAAACCCCAGAAGGAGACCAACGGATCGCGGAAGAAGAGGAGTGACTCGGTACCGAGTTCGTACAGGATGCCGATTGTGATGGCGATCGACAGTGCGCCAGCCGCAAACAGGAGTCCGACGATCACCGACTCGCCGGGTCGGCGCCGTTTCTTGAGTTCGGACGCGATGTCTTGTTTCTGTGGTGCGTCAGCAGTCATGTCGCCTTCGGCTTTCGGCGGTGGGTCTCCGTGGGTTGGTGGCCTGGCTCCCGGTCGACCGACGCCGACCGGGAGCCATCCATCGTAGGTTCATGCGGGGCGACCGGGGTCGAACCGCATGGGCTTCTCCTAGAAGCCTGCGGCAGCCTTGATGGCGTCGGCTGCCTGCTGGAGCGCTGCATCCGGTGCCGGGAAGTAGCCGACCTCGCCTATCAGGTCGTTCACGTTGTTCAGGTAGTAGGCGATGAAGTCGGCCACCTGCGGCTTGGCCGCGATGACACTCTCATCGGTGTACATGTACAACGGACGTGAGATTGGGTATGAATTGTCGTTGACCGTGTCGATGCTGGGTGCCACAGGGCCGTCACCTGCATCGACGGCAACAACGTTGAGTGTGTCGGCGTTCTCCTGGTAGTACGCATAACCGAAGTAGCCGATGGCGCATGTTGAACTCAGGTCGCCCTCGGTGCATCCATCGTCCGCGACACCTCGCACTGTGAGGTTGTCGTCTTCACCAACGATCTCGACGACGCCGGATTCGAGGATCGGCGACGGCTCGGCCTCATCGAAGACCACTTCGTTGAAGTAGTCGAACGTACCCGAGTCGGCCCCAGGTGAGAACGCTTGGATCGGATGGGCAGGGAAGGCAGCGTTGATCGTATCCCACGTCGCACCTGCTGGAGCCGAGAACGCGGCGGCGATCTCCTCGATCGTCAACTCCTGGGCGAAGTAGTTGCCCGTGCTGAGTACCAGCGAGAGTGCGTCTGTGCCGACCCGGATCTCGATTGGGAATCGAGCCGGATCGAGTTCGCCGCAGGAGACGATCTCCTCGTCCTTGATCGCTCGGCTGGCATTCGAGATGTCGGAGGCGCCTTCGACACAGAACCGTTCGAAACCGCCGCCGGAGCCGATCGAGTCGATCGCGTACTCCGGGCCGCCCTCGTCTTGCCATTGGTCGAGGACTGCGACCGACAACGGGAAGACCGTCGACGAGCCGGCGATGCCGATATCGCCTGCGGGAATATCGAGCGGGTCGATGATCGGGAGGCCCCATTGCGACATGTCGTCGCCGCCGGAAGAGGCTGCGGTGGTCGTGGTGTCGTCAGCGGCTGCTGCGGTGGTCGTGGTGTCGTCGCTGTCGCTGCTACATGCCGCTGCAACGAGCGCGAATGCGATCAGCGCCGCCATCAGGAACATCGTTCGTCTCACGGATGATTCTCCTTCGTTGGTTTGAGTGAACTGATGGTGGCATCCCTCGAAAGCCTCCGCCCATCAGCCGTCGAGACGCTAGGGCCGCCCCGTGAAGGCGAGGCGGCCCGGAAGTGAACTGGACGTGAATTCTGGTACGGCCATTGTGAAGCAAGAGCAGCCGAGTGCTCCCGTGAGCGCGAGGCACCGTATAGTCACGCGCCGTGAGCTCCCTTGTCGCGATCCTTGTCGTCGCCCTCATTGGTGCTGTTGTGGCAGCACTCTGGGCCATCCGCCGCCGCCGTGAGCTGGAGCGCGCGATCGAATCATCGTTGAAGACGCTTGGCATGGAGCCGGAATCGAGCGATCCGAGCTTGCTCATCCGATCGATACGCCGGCTCCAGCAGAGCGCTGCCGAATCGGAGACCGAAGCTGCCCGCTTTCGGGCTGTTGTCGAGTCCACCGCTCTCGGCGTGATCGTCGCAGACGAGCGAGGCACGATTGTGTACGCGAATCCCGTCGGTCGCGACGTTCTCGAGGGGAACATCGGCGATGCAACTGCCCGCAATCGGTTGAGCCAACTCATTGAGCGCGTGACGACCACGGGTAGTCCGGAGCAACTCGAGGTTGATGTCTACACGCCCGTCCGTCGATTCATTCGGCTGCGAGCGGTCCCGTTGCCGAGCACAGCCACGTGGGGTCACGCTGCGGTCGTCTACGTCAGGGATCTGTCTGGTCGGCGCCGCGTTGAGGCCATGCGCCGGGATTTCCTGACGAATGCCGGGCATGAGATGAAGACACCGCTTGGTGCGCTCGCCATCCTGGCCGAGGCGATCGGCGACACCGACGATCCAGAGACCCGACGACGCCTTGCTGAACGACTGAGCTCCGAGGCGAACCGCATGGCACAAGTCGTGGACGACATCGTCACGCTCGCAGATATCGAGTCTTTGGAGACTTCGTTTGAACCCGTCCACATTGACGACGTGATCAGTGAGTCCATGTCGCGTATCTCGGTGGTGGCGAGCGAAGCCGGCGTCAGGGTTGAACTCGAAGAGGAGGATTGCTCTGGCCTCGTGGTCGGCAATTCGGAGCAGCTCACCTCCGCGGTCCTGAATCTGCTCGACAACGCCGTCAAGTACTCGCCGCCGAGAGGGGACGATGCGGTCGTGTCGTTGTCCGTGGACTGTGGCGACAATGAGGTAAGGATCGAGGTGGAGGATCACGGCATTGGTATCTCCGCGGAGCACCTCGATCGGGTCTTCGAGCGGTTCTACCGCGTTCAGCAGGGGCGCGGCCGATCCTCCGGTGGAACCGGCCTCGGACTGTCGATCGTGCGAAACGTCGCCGAGACACACGGGGGTTCTGTCTCAGTCGAATCGACGCCGGCGGAAGGGAGTACGTTTACTCTGCGCCTGCCCTCCATGAGGAGATGAGATTTGCGCGTCCTGATTGTCGAAGATGAACCTTCGTACGTTGACGCACTATCGGTCGCCCTCGAGAGCGAGGGATTCGATGTGTTGGCGGCTGTTGACGGGCGGGCAGGACTCTTGTCGTTCTTCGAGGATCCGCCGGACATCGTGCTGTTGGATCTCATGTTGCCGGAGATGTCCGGACTCGACGTGCTCCGAAGGATTCGTTCGGAGGCGAATACACCGGTCATCGTTCTGTCGGCAAAGGATGCCGAATCAGACGTCGTGACCGCTCTCGAACTGGGAGCTGACGACTACCTGACGAAGCCGTATTCGATTCGGGAACTCCTCGCACGAGTCCGTACTGCATTGCGTCGAACGACCGCTGAGGTGGAAGCCGGCAAGACGGACGAGCGCATTGTGACGGCCGGCACCATCGAACTCGACCAAGGTCGCTACCAGCTGCGCGCTGGGGCGATCGTGTTCGATCTCCCTCGCAAGGAGTTCGAGGTCATGGAATCGCTGATGGTCGAGCGTGGACGCATCGTGTCTCGAGATCGATTGCTCGACGAGATCTGGGGCATTACCTGGACAGACTCCAAGACCCTCGATCAGCACATCCGACGGCTTCGCAGGAAGCTCGAGCAGGTCGATGGTGCTCCTCAGATTGAGACCGTTCGCGGCGTCGGCTACCGCCTCGACGTCTAGGCCGCTGTGTCGCCCGGTGGCTCAGCGTCGGGATCCGGACGCCGGAACCACCAGGCTGCCAGACCGATGGCGAGGGCTGCGAATCCGACGATGGCGCTGATCAGGAGGTACCCGTTGAGCAGCGCGTCCCAGATCGACCCGGCCGCTTCTCGATAGACCTCGTTCTCGACCTTGCCTCCCGCAAACCCCGCGAAGATGCGAATGGCGATGAGGCTGAGAAGGGTTGCGATCGCAAGCCCGAGCCCGAAGACTTGAACCGGTCGGAGCCGGTCGCGATCGACGAGGACGGCCAGACCCAGAACGACGAGAGCCACGATCGGCAGCACCCACACGCCTGAGTGGAACACGTTCACGAGTTCGCGCGGCCCGGCGAGCATCTCTGCCTGGATGAACGTTATCTCACCAACCGAAGTCTCGATCTCTGCGAAAAGGTCGATGCCTCGCTTGTCGAGTTCGTCGAGGACGAGTCCGGCGGTTCCCTCGAGGTCGAGCCCGACATCGCCGGTCGTCGGATACACCGGATCGCCGTCCAAGATGCCGATGATGAACGAGTGACCGGCCTCGAGGCCCTTCGTCCAGACACGCGAGAACGCATCTGATTCGACGAGGCCGAGCGTGGCGTCGAACACTTGCTCTTCGACCAGATCGAAGACTCTTGGCGTGAGGAACGCGAGTCGCTCCGGTAGCACTTCAGCGACTCTGGCCTCGGCGGTTCCGCTGGAGCCGAGCACCTCAACGGTCCTGGTGGCAATCGCTGTCGACACGGCCGGATCCTGGGGCAGGGGTGCGAGGGATTCAACGAATGCATCGGTATTGAAGATCCGATCATGGAGCCAGAAAGCATCAACCGCCATGGTTGCGAGGAGAACGGCAATCACGGCGAGGGCGATTGCTGCGATAGGACGAGTGCGACTGGGTTGAGAGCTCGACCCAGCGGACGTATCGGTCATCGTGATCCTTCCATCACTTGATCCTGTCGAGGGCGTCGGTGTAGTCGGCGAACTCTCGGGCGGTGCCGAGCGAGCCGCTATCGACGATGGCGCGGACGACACTGTCGGCGTCGAGAACGAAGCTCATGCGGTTCGCAACGCCGACCTTTTCGTTGAAGGCGCCGTATTCCGTCGCGACCGTCCCGTGCGGCCAGAAGTCGGAGAGGACCGGGAACGTGAAACCGTTCTCGTCGGACCACTTCGTGTTGATCTGGACCGCGTGGCAGGTGATGACCACAACACTGGCGCCGAGGCCGCTGAGCGCCGCGAGATTGTCGCGGATCGTGCACACTTCGCCGTCGCAGATGCCGGTGAACGGGAAGGGGATGAACACGATGACGGTCTTCGTCCCCTTGAAGTCGCTGACGTTGACCACGTTCCTGTCCTGGTCCATGAGAGAGAACGCGGGAGCCGCAGCGCCAACCTGTGCGGGCATGGTGTCTCACCTTCAGCTCGGGTTGCGCTGAATGTAGCGGAAGAGCAAAGAGCAAAGACAGGATCGGAGTCTTTCCTCCTTGTTCTTTGCTCTTTGTTCTCGTCTCAGAGTTCGAACTGATCCATCATCACTCGCGCGGTCCAACCCACGGGGTCGGTTAGCTCGGAGAGCGTTGGGAGGTTCGCCGGCTGTTCCCACACTCGCGCGAGTGCCTGGTCGCCCCAGCGTTGTTCGATCTCGACGCAGAATTCTGCTGCATCGGTGGCACGGTATCGCTGGAGCTCGAGCCCGACCATCTGCTGCAGGTACTGCTCGGCCTGGTCTGGTTCGGAACGTCGCCGGGTGTTGGCGCTTTCGATCCGACCGAGATCGGGGAGGAGTTCCGCCCCGCCCTTTCGCGTCATGAAGTCGCCATACCCTTCGATGAACGCGGTGCATGCCTGGATTCCGGCGAGGCGGTCCGGGTCGGACGTGCCCTTCAACAGTGCCGGTCCCGAAGCGCCATCTTCTCCGAGGAGGTCGCGGATGCGGTCCGGATCATCGAGCGCCCCCATCTGTCCCATCAGGTCCGACATATCGAACTCGACGGTGTCGTAGAACGCGTTGACCACCGACACGAAGTGGCCGCGAAGCCACTCGATCTCCATCAGCCGCTGGAACAGCATCTCGTGAATTGCCGCCCACAGGCGAACCTGGCGAACGTCCACTTCTGCCTCGTAGGCGAAGTCCTCGACGTTCGGAACCACCAAGTAGGGCTGATCGTGGTCGATCGCGGGGATCCCGGTGTCGAACTGGCCGAGTACGCGGTGCGCCATGAACCCGACCATGGTTCCTGCCTGCATGCCGAGCAACGCGGGACCGAGCGGCTGCAGCATCGCACCCATCTGCCCGAGCGATTCTGCCCCCGGGATACCGGCGAAACCCCCGGAGAGCTTGTCACCGAGCGGCTCGACGAGGATGCGGAACGTCTGCTGGTTCTCCAGTGCCCACGTGGTGCGGTCGGTCGGGTTGAGGTCACCCGGCGACGGGGCCGGGAGGTCAGCGGTAGCCTGGATCCGCAGTTCGGCGACATGGCCGAGTTCCCGGTATTCCTCTGCGACGTCGGGTTCGATTGGCTCGCGTTCACCTGCGAGATTCTTTGTCAGTTCGCGAGCAAGCTTCCAGTTGACCGGTCCGGACGACTGGAGCAGTCGGAAGAGCTGCGCGAACAGGTCGTCGCCATCACCGCTGAGGGGGAGATCACCCGTCACCGGGACTCTCTTCATCGGTGGGTGGAGGCGAGTCCTCCGGCCGTTCATCGAGAATCACGGGGGCACGGAACGGTGTGCCGTCTCGATCGGCCGTCAGCACGATCTCGTCGCCGACGTGGAACAAGCGAAGTTGAACAACGAGGTCCTCCATCGTCGTGACCCTGACGCCGTTGACCTCGACGATTGCATCTCCAGGAGCGAAACCTGCATCACCGGCCGCCGAGTAGTCCGGCCAGAGGTCAGTGATTTCGGCACCTGCCGGCACCAGGGCGCCGTCTTCCGCATCCGCAACGTAGTTGGTCCCAACGATGCCGATGAATCCGTGTTTGACCGTGCCGGTCTGGATGATCTCGTTGGTGACACGCTCGACGAGTTCAACGGGGATCGCATATCCAATACCTTCCGCCCCGGCCTGGCTGACGCCGATCGCTGCCGTGATACCGATGAGCTTCCCGTTCTCGTCGACGAGCGCACCACCGCTCGAGCCGGAAGTGATCGGCGCGTCGGTCTGCAGCATGCCGTAGAGAGCCGTGTCGGAGTCGAAGATCACTGTCCGCGAGAGCGCCGAGATGACCCCGACGGTGAGCGACGCTCCGCCTTCTTGTCCGAGTGGATTCCCGACGGCCACCGCCATCCGGCCGATGGTGAGATCCTCAGTGGATCCGAAGTCGATCGGGGTGAGCCCGGCGATGTCGACCTTGAGGACGGCGAGATCGGTCCACGCATCCGAGCCGATGATCTCTGCGTCGTAGGTTCGGCCGTCCTGGAGCACGATGCGGCTCCTCGTGGCGCCGTCGATGACGTGATGATTGGTGACGATGTACCCGTCTTCGAGGATCACTCCGGAGCCGGAACCGGTCAGCGTGAGCGTGTCGCCCTGGAGGTCTCCAACCTCGACGGTGACAACGGATGGAACAACCTTGATGGCGATGGCCTCAGCCGCTCCGGCTTCGGCAGGATTGGTCACGATCTCGGTCGTGACTTCTCGAACGACGGTCGACGCCACCGGCTCGGCGACCGCTGGAGCAGCGGCCTCGGTGGTGTCATCGGAGAAGAGGCCAAGGAGCGCGAGGAGGCCGACGACCGCGATCGCCCCAACAACAGCCGAAATGAAGGCTACGGCTCCAGTTGCAACATGGCTGCTCTGCTTCGGTGCCGGAGTCGGCGGAGGTGTCGGCGTCGGTCGGGTGATCGGCCCGGTCTCGCGGCTCCACGGCCGCACATACGCCACGTAGGGCGGGTAGAGCTCGTCGGTTGGATCGGGCTCGGGCACCGATGGTGTGTTTCCATGGGTAGTGTCATCCACGTAACCGATTGTATGCACTCAGACCACCTATCCCGGCAGTCAGACCTGATCGCCGTTTCCGCCGATGTGGTGGATCCGGCTCACGTCGTCGCGACTGTTTCGGCGCCCGACGCGGGAGCGGTTGTGCTCTTCGTGGGGACCGTGCGAGACCACTCGCCGGGCAGGACGGGCGTCACTCACCTCGAGTATGAGACCTACGACGAGCAGGTCATCGAGAAGATCGCGGAGGTTGTCGGCGAGGTGCGGGAGCGGTGGCCGGTCAGCAGGGTTGCTGCGATTCATCGTGTCGGTGAGTTGGGTGTTGGAGAGATTTCGGTTGTTGTAGCCGTTTCTTCACCGCATCGGAGTGATGCCTTCCCTGCGGGGCGATATCTGATCGACGAGATCAAGGCTCGGGCTCCGATCTGGAAGAAGGAGCACTGGCCGGGCGGGGCCGAGTGGGTGAGGGAGGATCTCCATCACTCCTGATGCGACTGGTGCCGCCTACCGGGAGGCCTTGGTGCGGCTTCTCGATGGCCCGGTGCCGTTTCTCGACCACCCGGACGCCGAGGTGCGACGGCTGGCAATCTCGGTGTGCGTTGCATCTGGGTTGACCGAGGATTCGGTTGGTGCGATTGGTCGCCTGGCTGGGGAAGACGATGACGGCGCCGTGCGGGCGATGGCGGCGGAGGCACTCGGGGGCGCCGGTGAGCGGGCGGTTGCGGTTCTCGACTCGGTGCGTTCAGACGACGACCCCAGGGTGCATGAGGCCGTTGCGACCGCCTACGGGGAGTTGAAGTACCGCGAAGCGGTCCCGTGGCTGATCGACCTGGCGTCGGGCGACGGCGATCGGGCGAGCCGGGAGGCGGCGGTCGCTGCGCTCGGCGCCATTCGAGATGACGCGGCTCTTCCGGTGCTCCTGGATTTGGTGGCCGATGCCCCTCCTCAGGTCCGCCGCAGGGCCGTTGTCGCGCTGACCGTCTTCGACGATCCCGCCGTCGAAGCGGCGATACGCGAGGCGGCCCGGGATCGGAATCCGTCGGTCCGCGAGGCAGCCGAGATGGTCGTCGGCCGCCAGGCCGACTGAGCCAACCATTCTGTGGGCCGGTGGCGCCGTATGCGGGGTGGTGAACCCTGGGTTCGTGGCGTCCTCGTTCTGTGGGCTGGTGGCGCCGTATGCGGGGTGGTGAACCCTGGGTTCGTGGCGTCCTCGTTCTGTGGG
>Ga0272441_10001781_pt1 | contig 45294 bp, 40 predicted proteins | sample SSMProp6N_FD_193582 | JGI IMG/M metagenome (GOLD analysis project Ga0272441, IMG submission 193582) | Marine sediment archaeal communities from Little Sippewissett salt marsh, Falmouth, MA, United States - SSM-Prop-6N | ecosystem: Environmental > Aquatic > Marine > Wetlands > Sediment ... | reverse complement strand
GATTTAAGTGGCACAGGCCTGGCAGTACTGGTGCACCTTGAGACAGGCAGTGACCGCATCGGGCGGTGCAGCTATAAAACCAAGCCTCCACCCGGTCATCGCATATGTCTTGCTTGCTGCATTGATGGTAATCACGTTTTCACCGAACCGTGCAGCACTGGTGAAATGCCCGTCATAGCAGAAATGCTCGTAAACCTCATCCGAGATCACCCATACGCCGCAATCATCCGCATACTCCACGATTGAACGTATACTCTCCTCCGGCTCAACCATTCCGGTAGGATTGGATGGAGAATTAAGGATGCACGCCTTTGCACCATCAATTAGCTCCTTTGTTTTTTCGATGTCTACATGCATCGATGCATCCACCGGCATTCCGACGGGTACGCCGCCCGCGATTTTTGCCAGAGGCCTGTACGATACGAAACCCGGGTCAGGAACGAGTACTCGTTCACCGGGATTGACGATCGCCTCGATAGCAAGATGAAGCGCCTCGCTTCCTCCTGCCGTTACCAGAACCTGTTCGGGCGTATAATCCAGCCCGTTCTCGTTCTGAAGCTTCTTTGAGATTGCCTCGCGAAGCCCCGGAATTCCGGGGCCCGGGGTGTAGCCGGTCTTTCCACGGCGGATTGCATCCATCGCCGCTTCCTTGATATGCTCCGGCGTATCAAAATCCGGCTGGCCGATACCAAGGTCAATGGCACCGGGACCTGCGTTTGCAAATGCATCAAAGAGTTTCCTGATCCCCGAGAGATCTATTCCTGAAACCCTGTCCGAATATATGTGGGCATCCATCGCGTCACCTCACTCCACATTCGTGTGCCTGAGCTGAAGATCACTCTCATCGGTCTGTGTAATCTCCATCATGGCAGATATGATCGCATCCGAGAAGACCAGCGACGCGGTCTCAAATAGTGTACCCAGCGGTGCGAAAGAACGGTGTTCTCCTATCATCTGCCTGATCTCGTACTCCTGGGAATCATCGGTAACATAGTCCCTGTGGCTTTCGATGATCAACAGATTGTCGGCGATCTTCGCGATACGCGAGTCGCTCTGCGCAGTGACCAGGCAGACCTTTGCACCGATATTTTTAGCGGTCTCCGATATGTCTGCGACCGTTTTGGTATTTCCGGAACCCGAGAACGCGATGATGAGATCCTTCCCGGTCATCGCCGGCGTAATCGTCTCTCCCACCACGTATGATGTTAATCCTACATGCATAAGTCTCATGGCAAAGGATTTTGCAACCAGCCCGGATCTGCCTGCACCAATGAGGTATATCCTTTCGGCAGCCATAATAGCATCCACGAACCCCTCAATCTGTTCCTGATCCATCCTGTCGGCAATCGACATAATCTTCGCCGCCATCAGCTGCATCATATCCTGTACGGTTTTGTCCATCCTTGATCACCCGAACATACGGCCAGGGGAGGCCCAGTTCTCATCACTTATTCGACCACAAATATGAAAAACTGTTGTACATTTTTTACCATTAAGATTGTACATCTGTAGGCTCATCAGATCTCCGGGGATGCTGCCCTCGTGTATGATAATGTCGACATCCGGGTGAAAATAAAATATATGCCTGGAATCACATCTCTGGCAATATTTCCCGTATGATGAACAGCCTCCATTCCTTTCCGAGAAGTCCTGCGGTATCCCAGACCACCTCTTTCATGACTTCATTTTCAAAGCCCGTATCACGGAAGGTGTAGCTGTATGTTCCCTCAGGCTGCGAGGAATACGCCTTTGCAAGTTCAATAATATCGGGATAGTTCTCGTACATCGGGTTCCCGAATGTCTCGTTCCCTATCTCAGCAGGGTCATCGTCATATAGGATCAGACCGTCAGGCTGGGCAGCCATAACCGAATAGCCGTATCCGGATTTTATCTCCTTTGCGTACGGCTCGATCAGGCCAGCAGGGTCGATTACGACAGAGACGATGCCTGCAAATTCATCATCCTCCAAAAACACGGGATATTCGATAAGAGTGCCCTTCTCATCCAGTTCAAGCAGCGTATAATCCGACATTATAGGGGACCGGGCCGCAAGCGCTTCAGCAACAATATCCTGGTACGAGAGATCGACCCCGACGAGATCACCGTATGTATTCGGCTTGATTCCGGCAACCGTTCCGTCGGGCCTGATAAATGCAACCGATTCTATCCACGTATAAGTTTTCTGCGACTCATCAAGTATGCTGTACACCTGCGTCTGGTCGTGTTCGGTGCTCTTCAGTTCCTTCGAAGTGCTCTCCGCAAGTGCAAGAGTATCGGACAGTGATGCAAATACGCCGGACTTGAGAGACTGCAACGCTTCAGCCGCCTTTTCCTCTTCCGTATCCCCGGCAGCGGGAGCATTCCCCGTGCACCCACAGACAAGTGCCAGACAGAAGGCCAGCAATACGATCAGAGCTGTTGGAAAGACAAGATTATCACTGAGATTCATAAAAGATTAAAAGTCCGGCGAAGAAAAAATGTTTTTGATTCACAATTTATTATCTCATTGGAAAAAAGGTCTGTAAAAATCCTTACAAGAAAATATCCTTATGCGTAAATTCACTGTATCTTCTTCATCCAATTGAGGTGAATATCGCTTTAGGGTGGTGATAAAAAAACGGAATGAAAAAGATGAATTTTAGATCATGTAAAAGATTTTTAAAGAGCCGATTTTTAAAAAAATAAAAATGCGAATTATTTGCCCGATATGATCATATCAAGGGAGGGATGATTTATTAAATGAGTAATTGGGGGGATTTCCTGTTCACTCTTCTTCCTGGTACCACCAGTCAGGATACTCTTCTTGCCTTCTCTTATGGATCGCGATTCCTCCCACTGCAACAATCAGGACCACCACGACGGCGATGATAATCGTCGTCACCGGCAGTGTTCCTGCGGTATTCTGTGCCGGGGCAGGTGCCTGGGTGGCGGTTGGACTGGCAGGCGCCGGGGTTGACGGAGCAGATACTTCCGCCGGGGTTGACACGGGCGCTGCTGATGATGTCAGGTCCATTACCGCCCCGCCCTTCTCGTAGCAGATGGAGAAATGCGAGAAACCGGGAGTCACGGCACGGTAGTAGACGTTTCCACCCGTAACACTGACCACCTCGGTGGGAATATCTTCCCATGTTTGTGTTTCCGCGTTGTAATGTTTCATCACCACGTCCGTCGGTTCAAAACCGTTCTCTGTCAGCCATGATCTCTTCACCGAGAAGTCGATTGCTGCCTCATCAATGGCAGAGGGATCAACCTTGTATGCCTTGATATCATCGTACTGGTAGGTCTGCGTACCGGGTGAAGGAACGCCGGGAGGCAGGGATTCCTTTTTGGCGGTGACGAGGATCTCCTTTGTGTCCTGGTTGACTTTGATGTCAACCTCGTATACGGCACTCTCTTCACCGTTCATGAAAACCTGTGCGGTATCACCGGCCATTACGTTGGATGCAACACCGGCGTTGCCGGACGAACCGCCGCCGCCATCACCGGGATCAGGAACAATTGCGCCACCTTGAGCCGGGATCGCGTTCGTCACGGCCTGAGCGGCAAAGGTTGCAAGTACACCACCGTCGGCAGAAGTTACCGTTCCTGTGGTATAACTCAGGGTGACCGCATCGCCGTTCGCGATCGCGGTACCACCGCAGTTCAGGTCGATCTTCGTGGTATCTGCGTTGAGGGCAGCGGCACCGAACGCCTGGTCTGCACCACCGTTGATCTGGTACATGAACTCGCCATGCTTACCGGCAGGATCGGACATCGTCTTGTCGAAAGTAACGGTGATCACGGTCCCGGCGGCGTTTGTGGTCGCAGAAACTACGGTAGGGGCCGCTGCTATTGTGGTAAACGACCACGTGGTGGTATCGGCGATCCCGGCAAACGGTACATTCGTCGCGCTCTTGAACGCCCCCGCATCGATCTGCACGTAGTAACCGGTACCGTATGCAAAATCATTCGGGTTGATCGTGACCGTGTCGTCCGCGACCGTTACCGCGGCATCATCGGCGGCGATGGTCTGCACCACTGTATCATCGGCGGTCTTTTTGATCACGATGTTCTTGCCGGCAACGGCGGCAACGTTCTCGTCGAATTTGGCGACCAGGTTGGAATCGATGGCAACATCCACCGCATCATCTGCCGGGGTGTAGGTGCTGATGGTCGGACGAATCAGATAAAAGTATGCGGCACCGGCCATATTAGGAGTGGTTGACCGGACGGTGTCGTTCCCCTCTGCCCCGATGACCGCATAATCGCCGGACAGAGAGACGGATTTGCCGAACCATTCATTTACTATCTGCCCGTATTCTGACTGTTTTAGTGTCCATGTCTCACCTGCATCTGCGGTCTTGTAGAAATAAGCGGCACCGGCAGAATCTGGAGCGGTTGACCGGACGGTGTCGTTCCAATACGCCCCGATTAACGCATAATCGCCTGAGAGAGAGACGGATTTGCCGAGTTGTTCATTTGCAATCTGCCCGTATTCTGACTGTTTTAGTGTCCATGTCTCACCTGCATCTGCGGTCTTGTAGAAATATGCGGCACCGGCCCAATTAGGAGCGGTTGACCGGACGGTGTCGTTAAGATAAGACCCGATTAACGCATAATCGCCGGAAAGAGAGACGGAAGAACCAAAATAGTCATCTGCTATCTGCCCGTATTCTGACTGTTTTAGTGTCCATGTCTCACCTGCATCACCGGTCTTGTAGAAATACGCGGCACCGGCCTTATTAGGAGTGGTTGACCGGACGGTGTCGTTACCGTATGCCCCGATTAACGCATAATCGCCAGATAGAGAGACGGAAGAACCAAAATAGTCAAACATTTTCGGCCCGTATTCTGCCTGTTTTAGTGTCCATGTCTCACCTGCATCTGCGGTCTTGTAGAAATATGCGGCACCGGCGAAATTTACAGCAGCAGACCGGACGGTGTTATTTTGATATGCCCCGATTAACGCATAATTGCCGGAAAGAGAGACAGATTTGCCGAATCGTTCACTTTCTATCTGCCCGTATTCTGCCTGTTTTAGTGTCCATGTCTCACCTGCATCCGCGGTCTTGTAGAAATACGCGGCTCCGGCCATATTAGGAGTGGTTGACCGGACGGTGTCGTTCCCCTTTGCCCCGATGACCGCATAATCGCCGGACAGAGAAACAGAAGAACCGAACCATTCATTTGCTATCTGCCCGTATTCTGACTGTTTTAATGTCCATGTCTCACCTGCATCTGCGGTCTTGTAGAAATATGCGGCACCGGCAGCATCTACACCACCACCAGACCGGACGGTGTCATTACAGTATGCCCCGATTAACGCATAATTGCCCGAGACGGAGACGAAAGAACCAAAATAGTCAAATGTTTTCTGCCCGTATACGGCCTGTTCCAGTGTCAATACCGGATCGATCGTGACCGGATAGATGGCATGACTGTCGTCAACCTCCCATGTGAGGGTATCACCCTTGAGCGTCATGGCGGCATTCAGCGTCCGTCCGGTCGAATCCCAGGCATTGAGGTTTTTGTATGCCATTACCGGCCCGTCTTCGTTAGATAGCGTGAGTACCTGGTTATCCATCGAGGGGTTGAGGTCACCGGAGAGATCAAAACTGACCAGGAGGTTTCCCTGTCCTTCCGGACGGGTGACGAGATCCATACCCTGCATGATGGCCTGATCGTTGTTCCTGTACCATTCGGTGTAACCGTCTCCTGATATACTGAGAGTCCTGCCGTCAGTGGATATCTCACCTTTCTCCGCCGGTTGCAGTCTATCTTCGCGGCCGACTGATACGAGGGTGAACCCGGTATCGCCGCCGGGTGCGGATATCACTACTTCTCCACCGGTGGTGGTAAGCGCGGTCTTCTGGGCGTCGTTATAGCAGGAGTATACGCCTGTTGCACTGTCGTAGGAAAATGAATGAGAGGTATCTGAAATGGCGTTTTGAAGGTTGTTGAGCGAATCCGGTGTGATCGTGGTGCCGGTGTCAAGCTGAATGTTTAGATCATCGTTCGATGGAGTAGAGAAAAGATCCGTGATTGTCGTCTCCGGGACGGTCATTGTTGCGCAGGCAGTGGCGGGCGCAACCGCAAGCATGAGAAACAAGAGAACCGTTATTGATCGACAGATGAATTGCCTGTTTGGCGTATTTTCCAGATGAAAATAATTGTTAATGATTCGTTTTTGAGTTATCATGGAGTACCACTGGAATAATTTGAATGATTAAAAAATTGGATAATTAGTATTAAGTATTTCTATTTAATTCCGGCATACTAATGCGAAAAACGGGAATTTACAATTTATATGACGTGATGGTGAAAAAAGGACCGCCGTTTGTTAATGGGATATGTGAAGTGTATCAGTTGATGGGAGGAATTTTTTATTGTAGAGATCCTCCTGAACAGGGTTTTGTCCTTAGTAATTCCATCCTGTATAATCAAGCTATTGTGATTATCACAAATTGGGAAAGGTTTCAAGAGAGGGAAGACACCACCTGTTCCCACCTCCTGAAACGATACTCACGCTATTCGGATTAAATCATGAATCATTCATGTGACTAGGAATTCCCGGAGAAACAAACGAGGTATGCAATAGAGAATTTCTAAAGATCCAGAAAAAAATGAATTGTTAAGGCGTTCGTTTTAATTTCCCTGAAAAACAGGTTTACTCCCCTTCGGGAGCTACCTCTTCTTCCTGTTCTGACCGTGAAAGAGTCTTCATCGACGGGAAGAGGATTACCTCCTTGATGGAAGTATTGCCAGTGATGAGCATCACGAGCCTGTCGATGCCGATGCCCACTCCACCGGTGGGCGGCATCCCGTATCCAAGGGCAGTGACGAAATCATAATCGATCATCTGGGCTTCGAGATCGCCGTGCCTTCTCTTCTCGTCCTGCGCCTCGAAACGCTCCATCTGGTCGATGGCATCGTTCAGTTCCGAGAAACCGTTCGCGATCTCCAGGCCGTTGATGAAGAGCTCGAAGCGCTCGGTGAAGCCTTCCTTCTCACGGTGCCTCTTTGCAAGCGGAGATGTCTCGACAGGAAAATCATGGATGAAGGTCGGCTGGATGAGTTTGTCCTCGGCAAACTCCTCGAACAGGAGGGCAAGGAACTCTCCCTTTGTCCCGGCCTTCCCGTAATCAGGAACAGAATTCTTCTCCGCAAAATCCCTCAGCCCCTCCATATCCATGGACATGACGTCTATACCCGCGTATTCAGTGACCGCTTCCTCCATAGAGATCCGTCTCCAGGGGCGTGTGAAGTCAAGTTCGTTCCCGTCATATTCAATCTTACAGCCGCCTGCAATCTCATTTACGATACCGGAGATCAGCTCTTCCGTGAGATCCATCATATCGTTGAAGTCGCTGTAGGCCTCGTATATCTCCACCATCGTGAACTCGGGGTTGTGACTGGTATCCACGTCCTCGTTCCTGAAGTTCTTGGCGATCTCGAACACCTTCTCGAAGCCACCCACGACAAGGCGCTTCAGGTATAGTTCGGGAGCGATTCTCATGTAGAGCTTCTGGTCAAGGTAGTTATGATAGGTGGTAAACGGCCTTGCGTTGGCCCCGCCGTAGACGGGCTGGAGGGTAGGCGTCTCGCACTCCATGAAACCCCTCTTCTCAAGCCCGGCCCTAATCCGGGAGATGATCCTGCTCCTTGTAGCGAAGATCTGCCGGGGTTCATCGTTGACTATCAGGTCAATGTATCTCTGCCTGTAACGGGTCTCGATATTCTTCAGGCCATGATATTTCTCAGGGAGAGGATTGAGCGACTTGGAGAGCATCTCGAACCGATCGGCCCATACGGTGATCTCGCCCGTCTTTGTCCTAAAGACATGCCCCTCAACCCCGACAATATCCCCCGTATCCACACAATCCTTGATCATCGAGAAGGCTTCATCCCCCAGATCGTTCTTCCTGAGATATAGCTGTACCCTTCCCGACTGGTCGCCAAGGTCGGCAAACGCTGTCTTTCCGTGCCGCCTCAGGGAATACAGCCTGCCCGCGACAGCGATCCGATCTTCGCTCTTATCATGATCGATCCCGCTGAATCTTTCCTTTATCTCCCCTGCGGTATGTGTCCGGCGGAATATGTAGGGGAATGGTTCGATCCCATTCTCCCGAAGCCCTTCAAGCTTCGCCACCTTTGTCTCGTCAAAATATTGTTCCCTGTTTTCGCTCATCTTAACCCCGCTAACGGATAAACAATCTTCTTACTATTTCATTTGCCTGATTAAAAAAGGTTCAGACACTTTTTTCATGCCCTCTCACGTCTGATCATGCGTATAGTGCATGATCCCGCCGATCGATTCCAGGCTGCAATAACCTTTCAGGTGCGAGAGTGCCCCATGACCGCAGCATATCAGGCACCTGCCACCCTTCTCCTTCATCTCCCCGTCGATCTCCTCCGCGACCCTGAATAGTGCGTCCCTTTCCAGGCGTGTCCGTTTTTTGTCCACGTTTACCGAGGTGATCAGGTAGTGTGCGATGAAATTGTATCTCTGCCTTGAATCATTGAGGCTGTCGAAGTTGAGGATCGTGTCCGAACTGAAGATCACACCGAGCTCGCGGCAGATGAGATAAAAAAGCCCGGCCTGATGGCCTCCACACGAAAGCACCACCTCAAACCGGTAACCGTTGATATCCATCGACCCAATGACCGGGAATATATCGTATTTCAGTCCGGTATCCTCATCCAGAATTATAGTATTCTCCGGATCGGGAAGTGTCATGCCGGCAAAACTGTTAATCATCAGGGTATAGTCGATCTCGAGTGCGCAGTTCGAGCTCTTCGACCCGACCGCCCGGTTGTTTATGACAAGAATCGGTATGGTAGCCCGTGATGTATAGAATGTCGCATCGAAGTATCCGGCAGCCCCGCAATGATCGGTGTCCGCATGGGTGATCACGATCCTTCGCAGCCGGGATAGGTCGGAGATGCCAAAACGGGCGAGCATACTGACCGTATCCTCGTAATATATCCCGTAACCGGTATCGATCATCACGTACTCGTCCGGGGTCTCGATAATAAATATGCTCCCGCCACCGGGCATCTGGAAGCAGAACAGGTCCATGTCTTCTGCTATACGGATCTTCTGCATGTCCGCGTAGAAACCGTCTCCACGTGTTGATTGCAGGAATTCACCGTTCTCAATGACGCACTCCAGGGCAAAGGCCGGATCGTATCCCCTCTCCTTCAGGTCGGCTGCGGAGGCGCACATTCTCCTTGTGAAATACAGGAACCATGGATCGCAGGATTCGTCCCTGAACGTACTGACGCGGGACGCAAACCAGAGGAGGTACCCGGCTTCGCCCGGATGTTTGCGTTCGATCCCGTCCGTGAGTGCTGCCACGATAGCGTCTCCCGGAATACCCTCATATTCACCTTTGATATCGATGAACGCGTATACAGGGTCCACAGCGGACTCGTAAAATCCCACCGTCGCGTTGCCGGACTTTTCGATCAGTTCGATGCCACCGACTGCCTGAATATCGATAAGTATTGATCGCCTGTCCATATCCAAAAAATCTCTCCCCTGTTGGTACGAATGCTATAATATTTGACTTTGAATGCCATTAATATTGGCGGAAGGCGCCGTATACTTTCACCCCCCGTGCACCTATCCTCATATATATAAATTCATCTCACCTGATCATAGAGAAGAATGGAACATATCACCATAAAGGGTGCACGAGAACACAACCTGAAGGACATTTCAATAGACCTCCCAAGAGACCGGCTCATAGTCATCACCGGGGTCTCGGGGAGCGGAAAATCAACGCTCGCTTTTGATACGATATACGCGGAAGGACAGAGAAGATATGTGGAGTCCCTTTCCGCCTATGCAAGACAGTTCCTGGGGCTGATGAGCAAACCGGACGTAGACGCCATCGAGGGTTTGTCCCCCGCAATATCAATAGAACAGAAGACCACATCAAAAAACCCGCGGAGCACCGTGGGCACGGTGACAGAGATCTATGATTACCTCCGGCTGCTGTTTGCAAGGGCGGGAACTCCCTATTGTCCTGAACACGGCATCAGGATAGAGGCCCGCACTCCCGCAAAGATCGCGGATACAATCGCATCGGATTTCTCAGGGATGGTAACGATCCTCGCACCGGTGGTGCGCCAGAAGAAGGGTACATACCAGCACGTTGTCGATGAGATAAAAAGCGATGGTTTTGCACGTGTAAGGGTCGACGGCGAGATCGTAAGAACCGATGAAGAACTCTCCCTGGAAAGGTACAGGAAACATGATATCGAGATCGTAATCGACCGGGTGGACATATCCGATCTCCCCAGGCTGACAGAGGCGTGCGAATCGGCGCTTGCCCGTTCTGAAGGCCTTCTGATCGCAACAGGAGAGGAAGGTAAAGAAAACGTCTATTCAGGAAACCTTGCCTGCCCGGTGTGCGGGATCTCTTTCGAGGAACTCCAGCCCCGCATGTTCTCCTTCAACAGCCCATTCGGAGCCTGCGAGGAATGCAAGGGGCTTGGGATCAGGATGGACTTCGACCCGGATCTTATCATACCAGACAGGTCACTCTGTCTGGCCGACGGGGCGGTCGCCGTCTACAGGAACTTCCTGGACGGATACAGGAAACAGTATCTTGCCGCCGTCGCAAGCCATTACGGGTTTGATATCTTTACCCCCGTCAGCGAACTGACCGAAGAGCAGTACAATGCACTGATGTACGGCTCTACAAAAAGGATCAGGTTCAGCATGCGGATGAAGAACGGAGATGCCCGATGGTCGCATACAGGGGAATGGGAAGGACTTCTCCCCCAGACAGAACGGCTCTATCACCAGACAAAATCAGACTACAGGAGGCGCGAACTCGAGAAGTTCATGAGGATCTCCGTCTGCCCGTCATGCGGGGGTAAACGACTCAAAGAGAAGGTGCTTGCAGTCAGGATAGCGGGCAGATCGATCATCGATATCACCGATATGCCGATCTCGGCATGCAACCTCTTCTTCAGGGAGTTGAAGCTTGGGGAGAATAATACCGAGATTGCAAAGCCCGTACTGAAGGAGATCGGTTCGAGGCTCAACTTCCTGGAGCAGGTGGGGCTGGGATATCTTACCCTCTCCAGGAACGCAGGCACGCTTTCAGGCGGCGAGGCGCAGAGGATCAGGCTGGCAACCCAGATCGGATCAAACCTCATGGGTGTCGTCTACGTGCTCGACGAACCCTCCATAGGGCTTCACCAGCGTGACAACCACAGGCTGATAGGAACACTCAAAAGACTCAGGGATCTTGGAAACACCCTTATTGTCGTTGAGCATGACGAGGACACGATCCTTCAGGCCGATTATGTCGTTGACATGGGTCCGGGTGCAGGCAGGCACGGGGGAGAGATCGTCGCCGTAGGCGCCCCGGACGAGATTCTTGAGAACCCTGAATCCCTCACTGGCAGGTACCTGAAGAGGGAGCTGAAGATCGATCTGCCCGCAACCAGGAGAAAGAGCGATCTCTATATACGGCTCAGCGGTTGCAGCGAGAATAATCTCAGGGAGATCGATGTACGGATACCCATCGGACTGCTGACGGTCGTGACCGGCGTCTCGGGGAGTGGGAAATCAACCCTCATATACGACACCCTCTACAAGGAGCTGATGAGAAGGATCAACGGGTCGAAAGTTACGCCAGGCAGGCACAGTGGGATCACATTCGATGCACCGATCGACAAGGTGATCGTCATCGACCAGAGCCCCATTGGCCGGACCCCGAGATCCAACCCGGCCACATATACAAAACTCTTTGATGAGATCCGGAAAGTGTTTGCAGAAACAAAGGAAGCGAAGCTCAGGGGTTACAAACCGGGTAGGTTTTCATTCAACGTAAAAGGCGGTCGATGCGAGAATTGCCAGGGGGAGGGGCTGATCAGGATAGAGATGAACTTCCTTCCGGATGTCTATATCGAGTGCGACGAGTGCAAAGGTACACGTTTCAACAGGGAGACGCTGGAGGTAAAATACAAAGGCAAATCGATCGCTGACGTGCTTGGCATGAGTGTAGAGGAGGCAGCGGAGTTCTTCGAGCACCATCCATCCATCAGGAACAAGCTCAGGATGCTATGCCGGGTGGGCCTCGATTACATCAAGCTGGGACAGAGTTCAGTCACCCTCTCGGGAGGCGAGGCACAACGAATCAAGCTCACCCGCGAACTCTCCAAGAAGGCCACGGGAAGAACGGTATACCTGCTTGACGAACCCACAACCGGGCTCCATTTCCATGACGTGAACAAGCTGATCAACGTACTGAACAGCCTCGTTGACAAGGGAAACACCGTCGTCGTCATCGAGCACAACCTGGACGTGATCAAGTGTGCCGATCATATCCTCGATCTCGGGCCCGAGGGAGGAGACCTTGGCGGCGGGATCGTGGCAGAAGGCACACCTGAAGAGGTGGCAGAGACTGTGGGGAGCCATACCGGTCAGTTTATCAGGAAGGTGCTTGAAGAATCATGAACAGCCTGAACAGGATCGTACAGGTGGCAGGCATCTCCGACCAGGCAACCGCGTCGATGCTGCTGGAATGCGGAATAAAATTCCTTGGTTTCCCCCTTCGCATTGAAGAGGATACGGACTGTATCCCTGATGAGAAGGCAAGAGAGATCGTCGGCACGCTTCCGGTTGACGCGGTGCCGGTGCTGATCACCGGCCTGACAGGCGCAGAGGAAACGGCATTGTTCTGCGATTACCTGGGCGTGAAGGGCGTTCAGGTGCACAGCGACATGCCCGTCCATGAATTCGAACTGCTCCGGGAGATCCGTCCCGAACTGCTGATTACAAAGAGCCTGGTAATCGGAAAGCATGATTTCGACCGGACCCTTGAGGAGATGGATCTCTTTTCACCGTCAGCAGATCTCTTCATCACGGATACCTATGATCCCCGGACCGGCAGGTGCGGTGCTACAGGAATCACCCATGACTGGCGGTTGTCACGGAAGATCGCAGAACTCTCCCCCCGCCCGGTGATCCTTGCCGGGGGGCTAACACCCTCCAATGTCAGGGAGGCGATCAATGCAGTCCGTCCCGCGGGTGTGGATGCGCATACCGGCCTTGATACAAAAGGAAGAAAAGATCCCCGTCTGGTCAGGGCCTTTGTCATGGAGGCCCGGAGAGGATTTGACGATATCGGGCTTTGATTAACATGATCGATCCATCAATGATCCCGGACGACCCGGGCTGCTACCTGTTCAGGGACAGGGACGGCAGCGTCATCTATGTAGGGAAGGCAAAGAACCTGAAGAAGAGGGTATCTTCCTACTTCCGGAAGCATGGTCAGGACAGGAAGACAGAGATCATGACCGGAAAGATCGCTGATATCGAGGTGATCGCCACATCAAACGAAGTGGAGGCATATATTCTTGAAAACTCTCTCATCAAAAAGCATCTTCCCAGGTACAACATCGACCTGAAGGACGCGAAGACCTATGCATACATCAGGCTGACGGATGAACCGTTCCCCAGGATCATGATCGCAAGAAGTACCTCTGAACCCGGCAGTTACTTCGGTCCCTTTGTCTCTGCAAGGGAACGGGATTATGTGCTCTCCGTGGTCAAAAGGGTCTTCAGGCTCAGGTCATGCAGGAGAATGACAAAACGTGCCTGTCTAAGGTACCATATCGGGTCCTGTTCGGCCCCGTGCAAAGGTCTCATCACCGAAGAAGAATACGGGAAACAGGTCAGGAAAGCGGAATCGGTCCTCAGGGGAAAGTCGAGGGAGATCATCGCAGGGCTCAGGGAAGAGATGGCCGGATATGCGGCCGGGGAGGAGTACGAACTTGCCATGGATCGCAGGGACCAGATCTCCGCCGTGGAACATCTGGCCGGAAGACAGCATGTCGACAGGCAAAAGGATCATGACGAGGAGATCATCAACTATATTACCGCCGACGGGAGGGTATGCCTGATGCTCTTCCACGTGGACAGGGGCACAATCACCGAAAAACAGGAATACCTCTTTGATGCATCGGACAACATTCTCGAGGAGTTCATGATCAGGTATTATGCGGATAATATGCCGCCGAAGGAGATCATCATACCACACAACCCAGGGGAAGCGCTTGCAGATTATCTCTCCGGCATCAGGGGGAACAGGGTCCTTCTCACGGTGCCAAAGAAAGGCACCAAGAAAGAGTTGCTGGACCTGGTGTCGAGAAATATCGAGATATCATTCACCGGTGAGAAGAAGCGCCTTGAGGCGCTCGCAAAAGCGCTGCACCTGCCTGAACCGCCCCAGGTGATAGAGTGCTTCGACATATCCCATCTTCACGGAACGGCGATGGTCGGTTCGATGGTCAGGTTCACGCACGGAAGACCGGACAAGCAGCATTACCGGCGGTTCAGGATCAGGTCGGTGGAAGGGATCGATGATTATGCATCCATCAACGAAGTGGTCTACCGGAGATATTCACGCCTGAAGAAAGAGGAGTCCCGCCTGCCGGATCTGGTGATCATCGACGGGGGACCCGGACAGCTCGGTGCAGCACGCGAAGCACTGAAGGCGCTGGAGATCAGGCTGCCGGTGATATCCATCGCCAAACGGCTGGAGGAGATCTACCTGCCCGGCAGGAAGGCACCCCTGGATATCCCGAAAAATGAGAGTGCATCACTACTCATCCAGGAGATCAGGGACGAGGCGCACCGGTTTGCAATCAACTACAACAGGCTTCTGAGAAGCAGGGAGATGAAGGAATGACTGACAGGTTTCGTCTTGAATCGGATTTTTCACCGAAAGGCTCCCAGCCTGATGCCATAAAAAACCTTAACAGGGGACTTGAAAAAGGGGAGCGTTTCCAGACACTGCTCGGGGTCACCGGTTCGGGAAAGACGTTTTCCATAGCAAACGTCATCGAGAGCGTACAGCGTCCGGTGCTGGTAATCGCACACAACAAGACCCTCGCCGCACAGCTATACAACGAGTTTGCCGGTTTCTTCCCACACAACCGGGTGGAATACTTTGTATCCTACTACGACTATTACCAGCCCGAATCCTACATCCCGACCCGGGACCAGTATATCGAGAAGGATGCAAGCATCAACCCGAAGATCGAACAGATGAGACTGTCTGCAACTGCATCGGTGCTATCGGGACAGGACACGATCATCGTCGCCTCTGTATCATGCATCTATGGTCTCGGCAACCCTGAAAATTTCAGGAACCTTGGTCTTGACCTGAAAGCCGGAGATCACGTGGAACGTCGGTGGCTGCTCGAAAGGCTGCTCGATATCCAGTTCGAACGAAATGATATGGAGCTCGTGCCCGGGCGGTTCAGGGTAAGGGGTGACACCATCGACATCATACCGGGTTATTCCAATGACATCATCAGGATTGAACTTTTTGGTGACGAAGTTGACAGTATACAGGAGATCGACAGGCATACCGGTGCACAGAACAAGCTGATGAAATACGTTCATCTCTACCCGGCAAGACACTTCGTGGTCGATGATATCACGAAGAAACATGCCATCGCATCGATCGAAAAGGAGCTTGATGAGGTATTGCCAAACCTGGGTATGATCGAGTCCCACCGTCTCCTCCAGCGGACCCGTTTCGATATCGAGATGATCGAAGAGACCGGGAGCTGCAAGGGTATCGAGAACTATTCCAGGCATTTCGACGGCAGGAGGGAGGGAGAGAAGCCCTACTGCCTGCTCGACTACTTCCCGAAAGATTTCCTCATGGTCATTGACGAGAGCCACCAGACCATCCCCCAGCTGCATGGCATGTACCGGGGTGACCGCTCACGAAAGGAGTCGCTCGTGAACTACGGGTTCAGACTTCCGTCTGCGTTCGACAACCGTCCCCTGAAGTTCGGTGAGTTTGAGAATTATATGCGACGCGTGGTATTCGTATCCGCGACACCGGGAGAATATGAGAGGAAACATTCTTCACGGGTCGTCGAGCAGATCATCAGGCCGACGGGCCTTGTGGACCCTGTCGTGGAGGTGCGGCGTGCGGAAGGGCAGACCGTTGATGTGATGAAGGAGATCAGGGCGAGCGTTGAAAAAGGGGACAGGGTGCTTGTCACCACGATTACAAAACGACTGGCCGAGGAACTGACCGAGTTCCTTGCATCGAAGGGCATCAGGACCAGGTACCTTCATTCGGATATCAACACGATCGAGAGGACGGAGATCATACGCCAGCTCAGGCTGGGTAAGTTCGACGTGCTGGTGGGGATCAACCTGCTCAGGGAGGGGCTGGATATCCCGGAGGTGGGGTTCATCGGCATCCTCGACGCGGACAAGGAAGGATTTCTCAGGGATGCAAGAAGTCTTATCCAGATCATCGGCAGGGCGGCAAGGAACGTGAACTCAAGGGTGGTACTCTATGCTGACAGCATGACGGAATCGATCAGAAAGGCGATCACAGAGACCGAACGCCGGAGAGATCTACAGGAGGCATACAACAGGGAGCATGGCATCACACCCATGACCATCATCAAGCCTATCCCGGAGAAGGAGGTAGATGTGAGGGATCTCAAGCACATCCCACGGACAGAAATCCCGAACCTGATCATCTCCATGGAGGCAGAGATGAGAGAGGCGGCAGAGCAGCTAGATTTTGAGCGTGCGATCGGCATCAGGGACCAGGTGAAAATGTTGAAAAAAGAGATTGGCAAATGATTGAACAGATTCGCCGGAGTCTGAACCTACCTCCCGTACAGTAGAAAGGTGTCCCCGTATGCAATGACGTGGCCTTCCATCGCCAGGTTCAGTTCATCAATATCTGAACCGGGCACGAGATCGAGGATGGCGTCCAGGCCATATACCTTGATGATATACCTGTGACTGTTTCCCTTCTCGGGGCAGGGGCCGTTGTACCCGATCTTCCCTAACCCGTTTTTGCCCTGCACTGCATTGAACGGAAAGTCAATTACAGGTTTTTTGTCCAGTTTTTCAGGGATTATCACCGCAGGATCTATATTCCACATCACCCAGTGAGGGAAGTTCCCGCCACCGGTCGAGTTGGTATCGACCATCACAAGTGCCATGCTCTTCACATCAGGACCGACACCCTTGATATCAATTCCGGGAGATATATCTTCGCCGTCGCAGGTGTAGTTGTAGGGGAGCTTTTCGACAGACAGGCTGACCTTTATTTTGTCCATATTCTCAACAGCAATGACTGCACTTCTCATAAGATAATAGTATGTAAACTGGCAATTCTTCTGATTTATCACTTGTAGATGTATCGCGCCTCTTTCACCAGGATAAGAGCACCGATCGCCATTAATGGAAGCGAAATAAGGAAGAAAACCGTTGGAATTTCCCTGAATATGATGATGGAAAAAAGCACGGCAAGGAAAGGTGCGGTGGCAAATGCAGTACCGGTTCTTGCGGCTCCGATCTGGCGTAGTGAAATGATATAGAATACGATGGACAGGCCGAACGAGAAGAAACCCAGTATTGAAGATGCGGCTGTAATATCAGGTCCCGGAATGCTCTCACCCACTGCCAGGGCGATTAAAAGAGATAATGATCCGGCTGCCGCACACTTGTATATGGCGATCAGAACCGGGTCACCTGCCGAAATACGGCAGGTGAAATTGTTGTCCATGCCCCACAGTACGCAGGCAAGTATCACCCCAAGTGTACCGGCTTCCAGACTCCAGTTTCCGCCGGGACTTATGGACAAAATTGCACCGCCGGCAACGATGCACACCAGGGCAAGCCAGGCATGTCTTCCCACGTGCTCGTGGAAGAGCAGCACCGCGATGAGAGCGGTTGCTGCCGCTTCCGTATTCAGGAGCAGCGAGGCGTTCGCCGCAGGCGTGACGGTCAGGCTCACCATCAATACGATCGGTGCGGCTACTCCCCCTGTCAGTATACCGGCCAGGAGCCAGGTGAAGTCTTTTTTTCCGATGTTGTTTTCCCGAACCCTGTATCCGGTTGCGGCATGCCTGATACAGGTGATTGCGGCAAGCCCCAGGCAACTCCCAAGATACAAAAACGCGGCCAGCATGACTGGCCCTATATGCCCCAGCAGGAGCTTGTCCAGGGGGGCGTTCATGCCAAACATGACTGCTGCAAGAAATGCCGGCGCAAGCGGAAGAATGTGTCTCCGTTCAATGGTATTTGTCTTCATGCAACCGTTTGTTCATAGGTTTTCCCGGAATCTTTCCTGATCACTCCTTCGCCCTGAAAAAGATAAAGGTATGTTGTTACCTGACGGAATGATTGTCCGTAATGCCCTGAAACATTAGATCCTATCTGTGAATCAGAGGAATGAATTTTTGCGGAGATAGAAGAATCAAAACACGACTTTATAGCAGTCCTTTTTGGGAGAAAATATATCTTTTTGCCATATCAATTTTTTTGCTCCTTCATCCAACTATGTGAATCTCACAAAAAGGGGAGTAGTTTCAGGAGAGATATTAGCAAATCCAGGCCAGATCCTCTCTTTTTTCGCCCCAAAATAACCCCATATCTTCGAGATTTAGAAAAACAGAAGGATATCCCATATTTTGGCGAAAAGTGAACAGATCAAAGAGAGATATACGGCCGTGAGCGGCTTTTCCGATCCCTCCCGGACTAAAACATCCTCCAAAGATAAAACGGCAACAGTGTGGCTGTTATGGCTGTCTGAGACGATCTTCAATTTGAAGTTCTTTTCGTATTTAAAGCTAGGTTTGATAGCTTTTTATATGATGAAGGGAGGATGAAGAAATGTATTCACCGATGACACCGCAAACGCCGTAAATTTCTATCAATGCAATCGGCCATATTGGATTTCCAGGCTTTCCCATAGTCAATCCTGAACCCGGCCTTAGATATTTGTATACCGTCCGCCATCCGGGTTTCTGTTGGAAAAATGGTATTCTGAAAATTATCTTTTTTCACCAGTATAGCACTGTAAAAAAAGAATTAAATCCATAATTCATGAAAGCAACAGGGCTTCAGTTACGAAACCTGCGAATCAGGTCAACCATCTCTTCTTCTGTATTCCCGTTCGAACTGAGTTGCAGGCTCCCCCCGTTCCTGTCAATCATCCGCTTCAGTGCCCGGGCCGCGTCATGAATGGTGAGTGGCGGCACGTCACACCTGCAACCGTAACATTCCAGAAAAGAGAACAGTTTACAGATCTCCGGGACATCAAGATTATTGGATTCAAGAAGATCGATATCAGAAAAGATGTCTGCAGGTGTTCCTGCCGCGACAATCGTCCTGTTCAGGATAAATACCCTGTCTGCCACTTCGGGAACGGCATTGACATCATGCATCGCTACAATGGTAGTAATCCCCTTGCTCCGGTTCAGTTCGTTGATAAGACTGAGGAAAATGGCACGGTTTTTCGGATCGAGATTTGCAGTCGGTTCATCAAAAACCAGAATACGCGGCTCCATTGAAAGAACCGCTGCAAGTGCTACACATTTCTTCTGCCCGTAACTCATGTGATGCGGAACACGATCCTCGAACCCGGAGAGCCCAACCGTGGATAACGCCTCTTTGACCCGCCGCTCCACCTCATCCTCGGGAAGTCCCATGTTCGTGGGACCAAAGGCAACATCATCATATACCGTGGGCATGAAGAGCTGATCATCAGGTTCCTGGAAGACCACCCCCACGTTCTGGATTCGTTTTTCAATCGGCATAGTCCCGATATTCCGGCCGAATATGAGTACGTTATCGTCAAAACTCCTGATCGAACCGTTAAGGTGCAAAAAAAGAGTTGTCTTCCCTGCCCCGTTCTGACCGATTACCGCTATCCTCTCTCCCTCATCTATGGCAAGTGAAACATCCTCAAGCGATACGGTGCCATCACCGTACTGGTGATTCAGGCTTGTTATCTCAACAGCTCTTCCCATGGTATCTCCATGCAATATACTTGAATGCCTATCGCGAATATCGCAACAACCGCACAGAACAGGCAGTCCGTGGCAGTAATCCTGAACGATGAAAAGGACATCGGTTTCCCGGTATACCCCTTTGCAATCATCGATTGATATACTCGTTCCGCACGTTCATAACTTTTTATCAACAGCATGCCGATCAGGTTTCCAATCATGGTAAGGCCAAAACGGTTAAGCCGGAATTTGTAACCCTTTGCACGCATCGAGCTCCATATACTGAGAAACTCATCGATCATCACGTAGATGTAGCGATAAGTAAAGAGAAGCATCTGCACGATGATTCCGGGAAGCCGAAACATGGAGAGAGCCTTCAGGGTGGTATCAAACCGCTGTGTCCCAAGCATGGTCACGACCAGCAGGATGGCAGCAACCGACCGGATCGTGACAAGCAGCGCAAAAGACAATCCTTCCTCTGATACACAGAGCGGCCCGGCTGAAAACAGCGGTGTGCCCGGGACCGTCAGCGGCATCAGGACCAGGATAGGTATCACAAACACACAGATCGCCTTCATCCGGTGAAGAATAAACCGCACAGGCAGTCGTGATGCCAGCAGGATCACGACCGAGAGGGCAAGAAAAACAAGAGCTGAAGGAATACTGACTGCAAATACGGCAAATACAATCAGTATCCCAAACGAGATGATTTTTACTCGTGGTTCCAGACGATGGACCGGGGAGTCCAGATCTGCATACCTGTCAATATCAGGATAATGCATCGAAACTCCCTGAACACTCACTACTTGCTTTCAATATCTTTTCTCATCCTATGTGCCGTATAGATCATCGCGATCCCGGCAAGACCAACAAGGTATCCCAGACCGGCAATGATACGTGCAAATAGCGGCAACTCATCACCGGATGAACCGGTGGAGACACCACCCTCAAGATCAAGATCCATCTTTGCCCGGTGCCCGGTCTGCTCCACCTTTATCGAATAATCTGTCACCTTGTATTCAGGCTCAAAGGTATAGAACCCCAGTTCATCAGTAACACCTTCCAGATATACTTCATTCTCGCCATCCTCGACCGTGTAGATGGTGACCTCAGCGTTGGCCATCGGAACACCGCCTTCATACCATGCCTTGATCTGCACCTCATCATCGGCATCGCCGGTTAGAAACGCACCCACAAATGCCTTGTGTGCGGAAACAGGGGATACACAAAGCATCAACAGTAAGATTGACAGTCCTATCAGGGCTACTGTACGTATTTTAATCATTCTTATATCCTCATAACGTCTTTTAGTTAATTTTGATCTTCATCCTTTCCGCCCTTAATCGGGATCGGCAACAGTTCAGGTTTCACCTTTGCAATGTATCCCACCACTGCCCCACCAATGAACGCTTCCACGATCATGATCGGTATATGGGCAACGGCAAGTACCCCTGCCACGCTGACAAACTCTTCTCCTGATATCACCAGCACGCTGACAAGACAGACAACGGTGAGCAGTACTGCCAGACCACAGCAAATTCCACCAAGCAGTGCAAGAGGGATCTTCCGCCTGAAACCTGCTATAAACACAAAATAGCTGATCAGACCCGGTATACCGATATTGAGGGTATTGATCCCGATGACCGTGAGGCCCCCGTGCTGGAAAAGGAGTGCCTGCAATGTCAGTCCTATGAACATTGCGACATAGCAGAGCGGCCCAAGAAAGATCCCAAGCACCCCGTTTAGTATGAGATGCGCACTGGAAGGCGGGATATCGATATGTATCAGTGATGCAACGAAGAACGCACTGGTAAGAACAGAGAGTTTGGGAATCTCTTTTGCAATATCACCATGTTTTCCCGCCCATCTCAGCGTTACGGCAAGAAGAATAATAGTGATGATCCAACCCACTGCAATGACCGGCAACGGGAGGACCCCATCAGATATGTGCATTTTACAACCCTTCCTGACTTAGTGTTTTCTTGCCAGGCATGCCACCGCACAGATTCCGCCAATGGCTACAATTACGCCAAATCCCGGGCTTGCTTTTGTTTCAGTACTGGATTGTGCCTGGGCGGCGGCAGGTACGTTGAGAGCGACACTCAGTTCTGATAAGTGCCCCATCAGATGATCAACGACATTTTCTGCTTCGTGGGTCACATCATGAACTGCATCTGCGTTGGCTTCCCGTGATTCGGGTGCGACATAGACCAGTTCGTGAATGTTTTCATGCTGAGCAGACAGTTTTGACTGGTAGTCCACGCATCCGGCCTCCATTTCGACGATGATTGCCTCCATGGCGGCTTTGTTGGCCAGTGGATCAGCCGACAGTGTCTGGAAGTCTGCGGAATTTTCCTGCAAACCGACGGCAATGTCCTCAAGTTCATGGGAGACAAGGTGGATGGTCTTTGCAAGTGCCTGGATCTCCGGATTAACCGTCTCGTCCTTCACGATTGCCTTGGTGTCAAGGAGTATCGATTCAGCTGCGGTAAAGAGTTCATCAGAATGTTCTGAAATCTCTGAAACGATCCCTGGTACTTCGGCGGCGTTCACATATGTTGTCGTCGATGCCGGTGTTGAAGCAGCGACTGAGGCGCCTGGAAGCATTGACTGTAGTTCTCCCGTGTGCTCAATGATATGATCGGCCACATCACCTGCCTGGTGTGTCGCATCATGGGTGGCATCAGCATATTCTTCATGACTTTCTGGGGCATTAAAGACCAGATCATGGATAACCTCATGTTTTGAGTCCAGCATGGTATTGAATTCACCACAGTGCTCGTTTATTTCTGCGATGGCTTCATTTATCGCAACACTGTCACCAGAACCTGAGACAAGGGACTGTACCTCCTGTGCATTTTTGAGGATATGATCCGCGATGCTCTCCAGTTCATGTGAGCATACATGAATGCCTTCTGCAAGATCACGAATATCCTGATCAAGAGTATCATCATCAGCGATATTTTCTGTCTGGTCGTGTATCTCCTTACAGAGCAGAACCAGTTCCTCGGAGTGCTCTACGATCTCGCCGGCAACATCACCGGCGGTCTCTTCATGAGCGCTGGCCGGTACGAAAATAAACGCAACGAACAGAAATGCTACAAGAATTTTTGACAAAACGAATTTTTTATTCATCATAAATAATCACCAGAAGATAATTGTAATAAATTTTTTTTGTTATAACAAAATAAACTTTGTTTTTTACTCCAGTTTTATTTAGTAAAGATCATAAAATATTAGTTAAAATGAACCTGTCAACCGTCACCACCTGAAATTTTTATATTATCGCGCAAACATGCCGGAATCTACAAGAACGTAATCAATTGGCAGGACTGGCAGGGAGCATTTCTGTACATATTGCCAGAAATGATTATCCATGGCACCGGGTCGCGATCTCGATCCGGCTGGTGATGAGATTTGTCATTGGGATGGAAAAGGGTAGCAAATCCAGGCCCTATCCTCGCTTTTTTCGCCCCAAAATAACCCCATATCTTCGAGATTTTGAAAAACGGAAGAATATCCCATATTTTGGCGAAAGGTGAACGGATCAAAGAGATATATACGCACGTAAACGACGTTTCCGATCCCCCTTGGACCAAAACATCCTCCAAAGATAAAACGGCAACAGTGTGGCTGTTATGGCTGTCTGAGACGATCTTCAATTTAGCGCCCTTTTCGTATTTAAAGCTAAGATTGATAGTTTTTTATATGATGAAGCATGAAGCGAGTATAGTGGCCTGATGAAAAAAGTGCCTCGCTTGAATTTGTGTTATTGCACTTCCTTCCGCTAGGGAATCGAGCCTTTCTTCTAGCCTTGCGATCTCTTTCCTCAGTTCTGCAACGGTTTCGTTCGTGACCGCCGACTCCTTCACGGCAGCCGCCTTCGCAGAGGCAAGCTTGTCGACGAGTGATTCTACCCAGACCTTTGAATCGCGGAGAATGAGTACGATGACAAGAAACACAATGGCGATCAGGGCGGTGAACAACTGCATCGTGATCAGTGCAAGGAAGGCAATTGCCACCCCGAGAATGACTAAAAGATATATCCGGTTCAATTCCATGAAATTTCCACATCCGTTTTTTTCCGTGCCTTTTGAAATATTTGGCTTTTTCGAAGGAAACGAAATCGATATTGAATGGTGGAAGGGGAGGAGGGATATAGGTTTTTGGATGTCAAGGGGTGCTTTTGTTGTTTTGCAATTCACACAGAACTATGCTGGTGTGTTGTTTATGAATGACATATGTAATTTTTCTTATTTTCAATATACATTCACGCAATGCCTCATTTTTATCACGTTCCCATTTGCTATCACAAAACGGGGAGGGGAGACCCCTCCCCTGTCCCCACCCTCAGTGATACTCCCCATCTCCGGTGCACAATATCATTTTACTATCTCAAAATTGATTTACAGGCACAAGAAAAAATGAATTTAGAAGGCTTTCAACAGGAGCTAAATTATAATATAACTTGCTATAAAGAGAAATAAACAGAAGGGTGAAATATAATGAATAAAAATCTGATTCGTTCGGAATTGGATGCTATCGACTATGATCATGAAAATGACAGTCTCATTTTATTTGTAAAAGAGGCTGATTATAAAGATTCCTTGAATTTAAATAATATCATAATTGATTTCAGTAAGGAGGGTTTTATCAAAGGAGTGGAGATACTGAATGCCTCCGAAAAATTTGGTGTCTCAAAATATGCGCTTAGAAATCCTCACAAAATACAAATTGATCTAAAGATTTCAAACGAAAAAATAGAGCTTAAAATAGAACTCAACCTCAAAATAAGAAACAAAAGTGTCCCTTCAGCAATATCAATAGCAGACATAAACGAATTCAATCTCCCGCCCGCATCAATGGCCATGTCGGGATGAATTTTTTGAAGACTAAAAAATTATTTCCTTACCTAAATGCCTTTATTTTTCCTTATTTCTTCTACAATCCATTCAAATACATCGCAGAATTTTTTAAACTCTGTATCGTCAGTGAGACCGGTCAATTCAGAAGAAGATGTGGATTCCAGTTTATCATCTCTGAAAGTCATCCCCTTGATACTATTCAAGCGATTTAAAAGATTAATTCTGTTCTCCTTCTCATCAAAAGGAGGATATTTCATAATATAATCAAACCAAACATAGCTCTTCCCGGAACTAATGTAAAAAAATTTATAGATTGTTCCGGAATCAGATTCATAACCCAGCTGCACCGAACCTTCGACAGCTCCTTTACCATATTTCAGATAATATTTTTTATTCTCACACCACGAGATCAGCCGATCTACAACTCTTGCAATATCCTCTCCCTTCAAATCATGAACCTGATCCAATAGCAACCCCTTGGTCCATTGTATCGATTTCCCTGATCTGGAGGCCTTGATATCCACCGCTTTCATCGTCTGGCCGACAACACGAGATACCAGAGTCTTGAGATTCTGCCCGGTGTATTGTTTTACCTCAACAGCAAGCACTTCCGCAGGATTCATCTGTTCGTTTAAGAATTCTACAATCCTCTGGAGTTCCGGTGGAATGATATCCGCAACAAAAAGCATCCGTATCTTTCCCTGTTTCAGATTCGCATTTACAAGATCCCAGAAATCATCCAGCTCGATGCTTGTTCCTAAAACATTCAATAAACATTCATCAGGGTCGAGATTTTTGTCTTGGCAGTCCTCCTGGTAGGACTCAATGATATCGTCAATCTCCCAATATTGAACAGAGTTTGCTGCATAATCGAGCATCTGCGCAACAACCTCTCTTCTTGTTCGTGTATCGGTGCTACGCTTTACCTCAACAAGTGTCGGGATCGCCTCCTGATCAAGAAAGAGATGATCGACCGCCCACCTATCACTTCCCTGTTCTTTATCAGGGATGCCCATTTCTCGTTTTATCAATATCCAGCGTCTTGGGGAATCGGGATTTATCTGGGCGCCTGCAAGAAGTTTTGGATAATCCTCAAGAAGTGATTGGAGGAGTGCTTCTGAATCATATAACTCCTCCTTCATCTCCAAGAGGGTGCGATCATCCTGAAGAAGAAATATTTCACGCATACTGGTTGTTTAATTTAAACAATGAAAAGGATTATCTAACAAAATATTTAATCCTCCTTCACCTCAAACTCCGCATCGATCACGCCCGGATCTTCCGGCTCTTCGGGAATGAGCAGGATAAGAATGAGATACACAATGATACCGGTGAAGATGAAGCCTAATACACTCAGGACTGCCCAGATGATGCGGATGACGACCGGGTCGATGCCGATATATTCACCCAGCCCTCCGCAGACACCGGAAAGCATGCGGTTCTTCCTTGAGCGGTAAAGTCTCTTTTCCATTACATGCTGTTGGAGAGAGAGACCAATTAATCTTACTACGTACATCAGGGAACACAGAGAGACTCCGCCTTTGCATTAGTTACGAAACCATCACATGTAATCCCTCAGCCTCCGCTCATAATAAACCCGACAAAGCCAACATATAAGAAGAGATGAAAGACGAGACCGTCGGCGTGAAGATACTGCTGGGCGAACCGAAGACAGCCTTGCTCAGGCTTGCACTCCCGATGATCATGGCGATGTTCTTCATCACCCTCTATAACGTCGTCGACGCATTCTGGGTCGCGGGGCTCGGGCCGGTCGCACTCGCCGCCGTCGGTTACGTCTTCCCCTTCCAGTTCGCGATCATGGGCATCGGCAACGGTATCGGGATCGGCGGCGGTTCGGCGGTATCCCGACTGATCGGAATGAATGAGAAAGAGAGGGCCGAGAATACCGCGATGCACACCATCCTGATCATGATCGTCTCCTCGGTCCTGATCACCATTCCGCTCTACATTGCATCCGCACCCATATTCGAGCTGATGGGCGCCTCTGAGGCGGCGGCAGGTGCGGCGGCATACGGCTCGATCATCTTCCTCGGGACTCCCATCATCATCTTTTCCGGCGTAGGATACTCACTGCTGAGAGCTGAAGGAGATGCAAAACGGGCAATGTATGCGATCATCGCCGCTAGCCTTCTCAACATCGTCCTCGACCCGATCTTCATCTACACATTCGACATGGGCGTCGCCGGGGCAGCATGGGCCTCCAATCTCGCGATGCTCATCCCCTGCCTGATGATGATCTGGTGGATGGGTATAAAGAAAAACACGTTCGTCAGGCTATCTGTCTCCAGCTTCCATGCAGACCGGATGATACTCCACGACATCCTGAACGTGGGAATCCCCGCCTCCGCCGAAAACCTCGCAATCGCGGTAAAAACCTTCGCACTAAACCTGATTCTCACCCTCGTCGCAGGAACCGCAGGAGTCGCGATACTGACCGCCGGTTGGAGGGTCGTCTGCATTGCCCTCATCCCGCTCGTCGGGATCGCCACCGCTGTCGTGAGTGTCGTCGGCGCAGGATACGGGGCACGTGTCTACGGCAATATCAGGATCGCCCACCTCTACTCCATAAAGATCGGGCTTGCCATATCGGTCTGCATCACCGTCGCGATCATCGCCCTCGCACCAGAGATCGCAGGCGTATTCACCGCAACACCCGGGGGTGCGGCCATCACCGGCGACCTTATCCTCTTCCTGCTGATCGTATCGCTCTTCTTCCCCTCGATACCCTTCGGCATGTTCTCCACCTCGCTCTTCCACGGCGTGGGGAAGGGCACGACGGCACTCTTCCTGAGCATGTTGAGAGCGCTGATCCTGAACATCATATTCTCATGGTTCTTTGCAGTGACCCTCGGAATGGGCATCGCGGGGGTCTGGTGGGGGCTTGTTGCAGGCAACTATGCAGGAGACGGGATCGCATTTATCTGGGCATGGCTATACACAAAGCACCTGATCAGGATCTACGGCGCAGACTCCAGGACACCTGAAGAACTTGGAAAAAAAGGTTTATTCTAGGATCTCAATCAGTTCGATATCAAAAGTCAGGTCCTGTCCTGCAAGCACATGGTTTGCATCGACCGTGATCGTTTCCCCGTCAACAGAGGCAATCATCAGTTGAATCACCTGTCCGTCGCTTGTCATCACCTGAAAGGAATCTCCCACTTCAGGAGTGCCGCTTGGGACAAACTCCTTGTACTCGTCCATGGTCATCGGCAATACCAGTTCGGGATCATACTCTCCATAAGCTTCGGTGGCAGGTACGGTTATGGTCACCGATTCTCCGGGCGACATCTCTCTTACCGCTTCCTCGAAACCGGAGATTACTTCCTGCTTGCCAAGGGTGAACTCAAGCGGCTCTTTTCCCTCGGAAGTGTCGAATACCGTACCGTCGTCCAGATAAAGAGTATAGTCCACCTTTACGATCTCCCCGATCTTCGGGTACGCCTTTTCCGTGGTACACCCCGAAAATGCCGCGGCAAACACCAGCATGCAGAATGCAGCCAGAATAAGATTCACGAATTTCATGGTATTTATTGGACGATGATACAGAAAAACATGGGTGTTTCATAAATCAGCCAGGAGAAAAAACCGTGGTATCGGAATAACACTTCTTCGCATCACCAACAATGAGGCTACACCAGGCACTCATTGCCGTCAACCGATCAGTCCTTCTTTTTGTATTTCCTGTTTTGATCTTCAAGCGCCACCAGAACCGGCGCGATGGTTCCGCTGTTGACGCAACGCTTCACCAGATGGACCAGCTTCTTGTTATAATTGATATGTGCCATCTGGAACCCGGCCAGAAAACCAAAACAGAGCGTAACGATCCCCAGTATTACAATCCCCCATACTTCAAACATTCACATCACCTCATGCGATATCGCTCAGTTCGTCGAGAACCGGTGCTACCGAATCATCCTCCATGCATTTTTCCGCGGCCTTCTCAAACCTTTTGTCAAAGTAATAGTTCATGCTCAGGCTTCCGGAAACAAGCCCAATCACGAAGAATATCACCACATACACGAGCGCTATCAGGTACTCAATCATATTCTATCAAATGACTATGTGTATTCAATGGTATTATAAATATATCAGTTGGAACTCTCAATTGTTAGCATTTTTTTAAATTAGGAAAAAATATTCATAAATTATCATGCACTAACGCAGAACAAAAGCCCTGTAATAATTAAGATCAGAATATTATAATTGCGAAAGAGGCTAAAATCCCTGATGCCATATTTATCACGACCAGTTACCCGGACAGCATCGTCGGAGATCTGGCACCCTTTGAATATTTCAAAAATGAGGATGCGGATGAATGCATCAGTTATGCAGAATTGATAAATGTATAAGGGGGGATTTAAACGGGAAGCGATATCGACCTGGTGGCAGTCTCAGACTTCAGGGAATGTTTCCATAAAAGACCCATGATAATTACCGGCATCACCGATCTTCCGGTAGATCCGGTCTGCTATACGAAAGAGGATTTTTAAGGCACTGATCAGGAGAGAGAAACTACTTTCTTTCCTTGCTGGAATTACATTGGAGTTCAGCTATCTGGAGCGCCTTTCCTTGGTGTAATGGTGATATTCGGATCGATCTCCCGCGCCTTGTTATAACATGTGATCGCTTCGTCATGCTCACCAAGCTCATCAAGTGAGATACCGATATTATTCCATGCCTTTGCATAATCAGGATTGATCTTCAGGCTTTTTTTAAAACATGTGATCGCTTCGTCATTCCGGCCGAGTTTACGGAGAGAAATGCCCTTGTTATTCCATGCTGCTACAACATTAGGATTGATCTCCAGTAACCTGCCATAACACTCGATCGCCCTGTCATAACGGCCAAGTTTGCCAAATGCATTGCCCATATTATTCCATGCCTTTGCATAATCCGGGTTGATCTCCAGCGTTCTGTGATAACATTTGATCGCTTCGTCATACTCGCCGGACATATAGAGAGCTACGCCCTTGTTATACCATGCCGCTGCAACATAAGGATCGATCTCCAGTACATGGTCGTAACACTTTATCGCCCTGTCATAACGGCCTATTTTTCCATACACAACACCCTTGGAATACCATGCTTCTACAACAGAAGGATTGATCTCCAATACATTATCGTAACACTCGATCGCCTCTTCATAACGGCCAAGTTTACCGATTGCATTGCCCTTGTGGTCCAACACAATCTCCAGCACCCTGTCGTAACACTCGATCGCCTCTTCATACTGGCCAAGCTTGTACAATTCATCTCCCTTGGTTAACCAGTCCTCATCCTGAGATATGCCCGCTGAACTAACTCCCATTACCATCCTTCAATCTCCTCATTACTCATCCTCATTGTTAATCGTTTCCATACAGTCAATATTGATTTAGAGTTGTCCATGTCGCCGTAAACAGACCTTTTTTTATAAAAACAGCCTTCTCTGCCTATTTAATATCAATGACCACAGGAAAATGGATCTGTTCAACAGGGGTGCGATTCGGTGTTTTCAGGCTTTATGTTATACTAATGTATACACCCCCACAATAAACCGCCAAGAATATCTTTAAAAAACGAAAACATATCAGGGATTCTTCGTGTATTACCACCTGATCCTCACTGACGAATGCAACCTGCGGTGTAGCTACTGCCGGGGCCGTTTCGATGTAGAACCGGCATCCTGCAAATACAATGAACAACCGGAAGACTTCACGCTCGACACGGATTCCCTCCGGCGTTTTCTTGAACAGGACCCCGGTGCCGTCCTCATCTTCTATGGAGGTGAACCCCTCCTGAGAACCGATCTGGTGGAGGAATTTGTACGCGAAATGCCTGTAAACAGGTTTATTCTTCATACGAACGGAACCCTGCTTGAACGTCCCGGACACGATACCCTGGCGGCAATTGAAAAGATCCAGGTCTCCATTGACGGCGACAGGGAGATAAACGACAGGAACAGGGGCACGGGCACATACGAACAGGTCACAGGAAACGTGAAAAAAATACGCAGGGATGGATATAAAGGAGAGGTCGTCGCAAGGATGACCGTGGAGAAAGGCACCTGCATCAGGGATGCCGTAATCCATCTCGATTCACTCCGGAACTTCTCATCGGTGCACTGGCAGCTGAACGCCATGTTCTATGATGACTATGACCCCACATTCAGAGAATGGGCCAGGGAGGAGTACAACCCCTCGATCAAAATTCTGGCGGAAGAATGGATCAGGATAATGGAGAATGAGGGAAGGGTGCCAAGATGGTACCCCTTCCTCGCCCCGGTATCAGGCATGCTCGCAGGCGGGAACGAGAGCGGACTCAGGTGCGGAAGCGGGCATATGAACTATACGATCACGACCGACGGGGGTATCGTGCCCTGCCCATGCATGTACGGGTTCGTGGGCTACGATATGGGGCACATCAATGATTCGCATCCTCAAAATCTCCCAAAAGCCAGGATCGGCGATCCGTGCAGCCAGTGCGAGATCAACGGTTTCTGTGGAGGAAGGTGCCTCTATGCACATGCCGCTTCATTGTGGCCGGAAGAAGGCAGGACAGCGGTATGCGGGACAGTGAGAAACCTGAAGGAGACTCTTGAAGCGACGGTCCCCGGTATAAAGGAACTCATCTCGGATGGAATAATAAAAGAGGAAGATTTTTATTTCGAGCCTTACTGGGGATGCGAAGTCATACCCTAGAGATCAGGATCAAGCTCAATCGCCCTCTTCATCGACTCAAGCCCTCCCTTGTAATCGCCGATACTTTCAAGCGACCTTCCTTTCCACAGAAGGGCCATGACATTGTCACTATCCATCTCCAGCACATGATCAAAGCACTCCACCGCCTTCGGGAACTTCCCGATCCGGTAGTGCACCCCTCCACGGGCAAGCCATGCATGGGTGTTGTCGGTCCCGATTGCAATCGCCTGTTCGTATGACTTGAGTGCATCCACGTACCTGCCAAGCGACTCCTGTAGCGTGCCCTTTGCAATCCACAGCGGTGCGGACTTCGGGGCGATCTCCAGGGCTGAATCGTATGCATCAAGGGCTTTTTCGGTGCTGCCGGCCCGTCCGTACAGGTATGCAAGAGAGAGATGCACGGAGAGATCATTCTCATTCAACTCTACAAGCTTCTCATATACAGCCAGCGACTTTCCATAACGTCCGAGCATTGTCAGCACATTCGCCACGGACTGCATCACGGTGCGATCTTCCGGGTCTGCCTCCATAATGTAACTGTAGGTATTGAGCGCATCCTCGTACCTGCCATTCTTTTCATAAAGAGAGCCAAGCTCCCTGTGCCTCCTTAGATCCGAATCCCCGCCTGAAATAAGCCGTTCATAGCATTCGATCGCTTCATCAAATCTCCCTTTTGCAGCCAGGATCTCACCCCTCTTCTCCAGGACAGAGTTGTTTGCAGGTTCAATCTCAATAAGCCTGTCGGCACACTCCAGTGCCTCGTCAAAGCTGCCCATATGCACCAGGGCCGAAAAAAGGGTATGCCATGCGCCGATGTTATCTTCATCCCTGCTCAATACATCTGCATAATAGGCAACGGCGTCATCATATTTTTTCGTTCCTTCCAGTGACTGCCCAAGAAGCATCTTCGCCTCGTCGTCCTCCCCTGCAAGTTCAAGATAATGCTCAAAGTCCGCTGCCGCATCACTGAACCTCATCTTTCCGAAGTATGACTGAGCCCTGATCTTATATGCCTCCGGGGAACCGGGTTCCTGCCTGAGCACCCCCTCACAGCACTCAATTGCACGGCTGTAATTTCCGGAACGGAACTGGACCTCGGCAAGCGGGAGATACGCCGCAAGGGCTTCGGGATCAACCTCGACAACATGTTCGAGCGAACTCGCGGCATCCGCGTACCTGCCGGCCTTCATCAGCGATATCCCCTTGTAGACCCATGCCGGAAGAGAAGAACTGTCCGATGAGATCACCTGGTCAAAGCATCCCGCGGCATTCTCGAACTGTCCTGTTGCAAAGAGCATCATCCCAAGGTTCATCCAGGAACCCATATCCCCTGCGTTGTGGCTCAGGATGGTGTGGTAGCAGTGCGCCGCCCCGGCATAATCACCCATGCCCTCAAGAATCCTTGATTTACGAATCAACGATCCCATATCCAATGGATTCTGCACGAGAATGGATTCCAGAACCTCCAGGGCATCCTCGTACTGCCCCAGGTACTCCAGCACGGTGCTCCTCATCACCAGAAGCCTTAACGAACCCGGCGAACTCTCCATCATCAGGTCGATAAGTGCGAGGGCATCTTCATACCCGGCCGCATGTATCAGTGCCTCGGTAAGTCCCTCGATTGCAGCCTCGTCCTCTTCGTTCTCCTCTATCACGGATTTGTAGTGTTCAATCGCCTCCCGGTAACGTCCCGAATGAAGATAAGCCTCCCCGATTCCTGTTTTTGCCACAGAATGATCGGGATTCTCCGAGAGTATCTTATCAAAAATCCCAATGGCCTCTGAATATTTGCCGGTCCGGAGAAGGGTATCGCCCTTCATTTCAAGCACACTGATGTCCCCCGGATGTATCTTTAGCACCGTACTGAAGCAGTCGAGCGCGGAATCATATTTGCCGGTCTCCAGTTGTGCCATCCCCCTGAACTTCCAGGCGATTATATTCGAGGGGTCCGCCTCGATCACCCTGGCGAAGCTTGCCTGTGCACGGGAATACACCCCTAGATTGAAGAGCGACATCCCGTGGTAATACCAGCAGACTGCGTCCAGCGGCCTGGCCTCGAAAACAGGATGATCACTCTCCTCATCAGCATCCGGGTCGGTGCCGAAGAGGTTCAGTTCCTTCTCCTCCTTCGACCACTTCAGGCCTGCCCGGTGCTCCTTATGCGTGACACGTTCGAAGGCATCGTAGGCCTCCCTGTAATTTCCGGACCTGAACGCGGCAAGCCCCTTCTCATACCAGACATAATCCAGGTTCTGGTTATGCTTAAGCACCTCGTCAAAACATTCGGATGCATCTTCAAACTCTCCCGCCATCATATAGGCAAGACCAAGAGAATACAGGTTACCGGCGTCATTCGGCCTGTGGGACCTGATCTCTTCAAAACATTCTATCGCGGGCGAAAACAGTCCATTGCCCGCAAGCAACCTTCCCCTCTGGGCGTATGCGGACAGATCAGCAGGATCGATTGTCAGGATCTCACCGCATGCCCCGGCGGCCCTGCCGTATTCTCCAAGTAGTTCCAGCAGATCCGCCTCTTTGTGCCTGATATGAATACTGTTCGGATCGATCTCGCGGGCCTTGATGCAGGCTTCCAGTGCATCTTTGTATCTCCCAAGGGCACGAAATGAATCCGACTTTGCACACCATGCATCGAGATCTGCGGGTTCATTGCCGAGCACATGCTCAAGGGAGGTGACCGCCTCTTCATACATGCCCATCCTGTAGAGTATGGATGACAGGTGATCCCACGCCACGGCATCATCAGGGCTGACGACAGTGATCTTCCTGAAGCAGTCCGCTGCCTCGTTAAGCCTCTCAAGCCTTTCCAGCACCATGCCCAGCCTGAACCATAGCGAATTGTTTCCGGGGCTCTTCTGGATCAGCAACGCATATTGTTCCGCCGCATCCGGGTATTTACCAAGGCGGACGAGCACCTCCGCATAGAGAGTCAGCCCGTCGATATCATCGCTCTTCAATTCCAGCAGGTGCTGGAGAAAACCCTCGGCATGACGGTAGCGCCCCAGGGCAAACATTGCAAGGGCGATCTGGTATAGGGCAAGCGGGTTTTCCGGCTCAATCTCAAGCGCTTTTTTATACTGTTCCCCGGCCGCCTCGTATCGTCCCTGTAACAGCTGATCATTGCCCTTGTGAAGATACGGATTGGGATCCTTTTTTGGTCCAAGAATATTGTCGAATATATCTACCATCTGGATTAAACCTCCGATTTTGAAGAAGGACTGGATAAAATATGTAAGGGATATATGTAAAAAAAGGTAAGCCAGAAGAGATCAGATGTTCCTGAGCATCTCCCCGAAACGCGGCAGAAAATCCTTCTTGCGCGACATGACACCCTCCATGCTCAACGGCTGATCGACCCAGCCCAGGTAAGAAAGCGTTGGGGTATCCCCTGAAACAAAGAGGATGGAGGCGTTTTCGAAGACGTTTGTAAACAGAGCAACGAATATGGATGAGCCCGAACCAGCCCTGTGCAGGTCAAGCTCATTCCTGATCTCTTCGCCGTGTGTAGCTGTATAATCAAAAGAAGGGATCATTACCTGTGATATCTCAACCCTCCTGCCAAAAAGATCGTACTGCTTCAGATCCCTCATGAGCAGCGTCCTGACAGGGATACCCTCAACCTCCATTCCTGCCCTGACAAGCCGGGTGCCGTAATCATCGATCTCCACACCTGCAACTCCGGCCAGATAATCCGCCACCCTCTCGTCATCCGGCGTTGTCGTCGACATCCTGAGCGCCAGAGTATCCGAAAGAAGGCCGGAAAGCAGAAGGCCTGCCGTTGAGGGAGTCGGATCTTCCCCGGAATCCATGAATTTTTTTCCGATGATGGTCGATGTGGAACCAACGGGTTCATTCAGGAAACTGATCGGTTTCAGCGTAGATATGGCACCGATCCTGTGGTGATCAATGATCTCAAGAATCTCGGCGGTTTCTATCCCGTCCACCGCCTGCGAGAACTCGTTGTGATCCACAAGGATTACCTGTTTTTGCACCTCTTCGACAAAGGTGTTCCTCGAGATCATACCCTCAAGGTGATCGCCTTCGCCGACGATGCAGGCGGTACGGTAGCGGGAGTTGGTAACGATGCCCTTCACGTAATCGATCGTATCCATACCCGATACACGGGGCACGTCGCTGTTCATGACCATCTTCACGGGGAGGGAGAGATTGATCATCTTGCCCACCCCGAACGCCTGGAGATCTGTACTTATAATTGTGATCTCCTTCTTTACTGCCTCCTCTGTAACCCTCTGCCCCACGGGGGCGCCTTCGGCGATGATGAGCGCAGCGATCCCGGCTGATATCAGGGCGAGCTGTGCAGGTTCATTGTCGCCGACGATCGCCACGTCATTCTCACCAAGTCTTGACAGTGATACATGCAGGGCATCAATCGCCATATATACGCTGCCTTCCAGCATCTCGTGCCTGCCCTTCACCACAACGCTGCCATTCAGGATACGAGCGATGGCCTCTACCTTTATCGGGGATAATGAAAGAGATTCGATGCTTTTCTTGTTGATATATGTCCGGGCAAGCCCGTGTTCGCTCAACAGACCCCGTAAACGTCCTTCATGATCAACCACAGGAACGTTCCTCACCCCGTGCTCGTCCATCATGGAGACCGCCTCGATGATGGGAGTGTCCTCGTCTGCATGTACCGGATAAGTAAAGGGAAGATCAGAGACGTTGGGTTCCATGCTCTCGATAAAAACAGGTTCCCCGGCGGAGAACTCATTCAATGCAAACCCGGTTTCCGCATTGATCTCCCCGCATCTTGCAGGAATGTAACCCCCGCCATTTTTCCGGTTGAGCAGCTCTGCATAACCAATCGCGCTGCATATACTATCCGTATCCGGCTTCCTGTGTCCGATTATAAAAATGCTGCCCATACGCCCTCGACTCACAATGATTACAGATTTTTCGTGTATATATTTAACAATGATGGAGGGGGAGATGATCCGGGAAAGATCAATCACATGTAAAAGAAATCCGGTTTTTCAAAAATAGAGAAGTTCACCTGTATATGTCAGCTATTGATTTCAATCCTGTAACCTTCCAGCATGCGGATTATACAATCGTAATATCCCCATCCTAATCACTCAGGCAAACCTTACACATAATAAAAAATAATATTAGATCAGCTTCCTCTTCTCCAGAGAATCAGCAGGGATAACAGGGCCACCGCAGAGATGATAACCGATATACCGAGAGGGGTTTCGATGGAAGAAACCGGGGCTTCGTTCACCGGAGTCCCTGCCGGTGTGACTGCCGGGACCAGGGCAGGAGTTGTTGCAGGCACAGCCGTTGAAGGAGGCAGAAGTGTTATTATCTCCGAACTCTGTGTTCCGGTGTCAATCGACTCCACGGTCACCTGGTAGTCGCCGGGTTCGAAACCGGTGGCATCAAAAGAAAATAACCAGTAGTTGTATCCTGAACCCGGCTGCACCGTCACGGTCCCGGAAGAGCCGGGGGCGCCGCTCGCCGAGGTCTTTTGTGTGGGCGAGAAGGCAAGAGGCGTCACCGTGACAAGCAGCCTGTCGCCTGGCGCAAGGTTCGTCCTCCCGTTGATCTCCACGATGCCGTTCAACACCTCCGGTGTATCCACGCCCGTCGTCATATAGGGAGATTCCACCATGAATGACAGCTGCGTATATGTATCTGCCACATTCGGGTTACTGAGGTAGCTGACAAGTACGTTCGCGGCATTCGATGCCGTCAGCTGCGAGACGTCGGTCGTCTGTTCGGTCTGCTGGCCTGCATAATCACATGTGATCCATTGCCCCTGTCCCGGCGTGGTTGGCGTGCCGGTTACCCCGGGACGGCCGTACATGGGATGCTGGACGACCGCATAATACATGCCCGGAGCCAGATCGGTGGTCTCGGAACGCTCCAGCGTGTAGGTGTACGTTGCATCGCTATTCACTGATGTTGCCTGGAAGAGGGTCTTGTAATTGTCCCCGAAGATCCAGACATACACATTCGAGGGATCTCCGGTGGCGATACCCTGTATGGTAAACTCGTCACCCTGCGCCACAACAGGGACCGCAGCGGATGATGCGGTAAACGCCAGCAACACAATCAGAACCGCAGCAGCCGTTCTATAGACCATCTTCGGCTTCATGATACTGAAATGAAGCAGCAACTAAATAATCCTTTTGATTAAAGTGACAGACTTCATGGCAATACCACGTAAGGTTCACGATCATAACGGTTTTTTATTCTCCTGCCGATGATCAGGGATGGCAGCCCCGCTTAGAATTCATGAATACGGAGGCGTAATCACTGAGAAAAACGCCGATTTTGCAACGGTGCGCATCCGAATGCCTGCCGGGGTGGTTACCCCGGAAAAACTAAGAGGAATTGCAGACATCTCGGAGCGTTACGGGGCAGAATCGGTACACCTGACCAACAGGCAGACCGTGGAGATCCCGCATATGAATCCGGACAGGTTGCACGAACTTGTCGAAGATCTCCGTAAGAACGGAACACCTCTCGGCGCCGAACGTGAAGAGGTGGTCAATATCACCGCATGCCCGGGTACGGAACGATGCAAGTTCGCCAATATCGAGACGATAGAGCTTGCAAAAAAGATCGATGAAAGAATCTTCGGGAGGGATCTGCCCATCAAGATCCGCATCGGCATATCCTCGTGCCCGAACTCCTGTATGAGCGAGACGCTCAACGAGATTGGCATCACCGGCGTGGTGAAACCGATCCGCAACGAAGGAAAATGCACCGGGTGCGGCACCTGTGTAAAATACTGCAAGGAAGGGGCGATCGTGATCAAATCAGGGAGGATTGTCCTTGACCCTGAAAAATGCATGCACTGTGGAATATGCCTGCTTTCATGTCCCTACAATATTATTACCTCGGAACCCCCCGCATACAGGATCACGATAGGGGGAAGAAGAGGACGCCACCCCCGGATAGGAAGGCACCTTATTACCGTGAGGAGCGAGGAATCAGCAATAGAAGTTGTTGACCGTATCGTGTACTGGGTCTACAGGAAATCGTGGAGCGGCAGGCTGCTTGGCGAACAGATGGACGAAATCGGGTACGATACATTCAGGGAAGAACTGGTCAGGAGCCTCCCGGAAGAAGAGATTGTGGAAGGTTACTGATAGGAACCATCCCTGTGAATTTTGTTTTTTACATATACGGCCACAAGACCGAATATGAATGAACCGGCCATGCCCGCGAACGGGATCAGGGCGATCATTCCCATAACCCCGCTTATGAGATACGATTCTGTTTTTATTCCCTGCCGAATCAGTTCAATCGAGACGAATATCAGCAGTGCCGCAAAGACACCCTGCGGGATCGCCTCCAGCGTGGCGGGCGATGACAGGAAGAGTGAAAAAACAAGCAGTATGATACCCGCTATGACCGCAGCCGCGCCGCTCTTTGCCCCAAAACGGTAATGCGCAGCCATACCTCCTGCTCCATGGCACATGGGGAAGGCGCCGAACGGGGCGGAGAAGAGGTTCATCACACCGATCATCTTCGACAACCTCCCGTCCGGGACCTCACGGTGATAGAGATCCCTGGCCAGAAGTGAAGTGGCAAGTATGGCGTTGGTGATGGTGAGCGGGATCTGGGGGATGACCAGGTACCATCCCGCACTCATGAAATCCGATAATGCAGGCAATACAATAACAGGAATGGAGAACCTGAATATCACCGATGCCCCGTGCATCACCACTCCCGCGGCCACGCCGATGATCACGGCCACTATCGAACCCAGATCCGGGATACCACGTTTTATGGAAATAACCCAGAAAAAGATGATGACCGGAAGAATGGCCAGTGCGGACAGGAGATCCCCGGACATCATGACAAAAGCGCTTTTCATAAGAAGAAGCGCAAGGGCGATCTGAATCCCCCTTATGACAACTTCAGGCGTATATTTTTTTATAAGACTCATTCCTCCTGAAAAACCAAGCAGAAGGAAGAATATACCAATTATAAGTCCGGAAGCTGATATCTGGGCCGCTGTAAAGCCGCCTGCAATTACTGCGGCGCCGATCGCTTTCATCGGCTCGACCGCCACCGGCACCCGGTAGTAGAGGCCCGACACGATGTACCAGATGCCGATGAACATGAATGCAATACCTGCGTTTATATCGGAGACGAGCGATGCAGCCATGACTATCGGAATAATCGTTCCAAAATCCGCCACCGAGCCGGAGACGTCTCCAAATGTTACGTTGATCTTACCATTCATACGGCTTGCCTGATCAATTTCGTAATAACAAGCCAGTTTGGTGCTTCTGTTAAATAATATGTCAACATTTGGTGATTTCGGTTAACATCATATAAAAAAATGTTAATCTGCCGGAGTGCCAGATCCTACCATAAATGTCATGGCCGGACAGCAGAGTGGCACTCACCCGTTGCAGCAGTTACGAGAGAGAAGAAGTCCGCGAAGCCGTAAGGCACGCGATCGATCTTCTCGGCGGTATCGGGATGTTCGTTGAAAAGGGATCGAATGTGCTCCTCAAACCCAACCTGCTTATGGGGGCGGAGCCGGAGCGGTGCGTCACCACTCACCCTGCGGTGGTCGCCGCAGTCGCCGGATTACTGAAGGATCACGGGTGCAGTGTCCTGATCGCCGACAGCCCGGGAGCCGGGATCGTATACAGCGAGAGAAACCTGAAGAAGGTGTATACCCGTACCGGGCTTGCCGATATCGCCGAAGAACCGGATATCAGGCTGAACCTTGATACCGGTTACAGGCATCTCCCAAACCCCGGCGGGAAGTTGATGAAGGGTTTCCCGGTTATAGTTCCGGCCCTTGACGCTGATACGATCGTCGTCGTCTCCAAGGCAAAGACGCATATGTATACATACATGACCGGTGCCGCGAAGAACATATTCGGTGTGGTTCCGGGGTTTGAGAAACCCTCTTTTCATGCACGTTTCACGGACAACAGCTCCTTCGGAAGGATGATTGCCGACCTGAACCTGCTGGTGAAGCCATCACTCCAGATCATGGATGCGATCAGGATCATGGAAGGAGACGGCCCCATGTCGGGAAGTCCGCGAGACTGTGGTGCGGTGCTCGCATCCGGAGATCCATTCGCGCTGGACTGCGTGATCGCACGTATCATGGGCATGGAGCCTGAAAGGATGGGATGGATCACCGATGCCATCGAACGTGGAATCCTCGACCCGGCAGAGATCATGACGGTGGGCGATGACCCGGACACGTTTGCCATTCCGGATCTAAGGATGCCTGCAAGTTACAGCCGCATGAGCAATAACACTCTCTTCAACAGGTGCATGCTGAAGATATTACAGAAGTACGGAAGGTTGTATACCCCCCGTCCGGAACCCGACCTTAATAAGTGCAACGGGTGTGGCAACTGCATGAGGACCTGTCCCTCTGGTGCCATCACTATGCCAAAAGGGAGACCGGTAATCGACATGCAAAAATGCATCAGGTGTTACTGCTGCCACGAGATGTGTGAGCAAAATGCAATCGAACTGAAGAGAGGGGTTGCAGGGAGTTTTCTCGCAGGCATCTTCGAATAGCTAACCCTCATAAAGGCGGACAACATCACCGATAACGATCACCGCGGGAGGACGAACATCTCTCTCCTTTGCAAGGGCCGCGATCGTCCCGAGCATGCCAACGGTCACCCTCTGGTCGGGGCGGAGACCTCGTTCTATAATCGCCACGGGTGTTGAAGGGTCCTTGTCATAGGCCATCATTGAAGCGGCGATGAAGGACAGGTTCTTCACTCCCATCAGGATCACGATCGTACCTGGTGCAGCGGCAAGCCACTCCCAGTCGTGTGCTGACTGCGGTTTTCCGGGGTCCTCGTGCCCTGTGACAAACGTCACCTGCGATGCGTACTTCCTGTGCGTGACAGGGATACCCACACATTCAGGTACCGCAATGGCACTTGTTACACCGGGAACCATCTCCACCTCGATCCCGTGGCTCCGGAGCGTCTCCATCTCCTCCCCGCCACGACCGAAAAGGAAGGGATCGCCTCCCTTCAGCCGTACGACCATATGACCTTCCAGCGCCTTCGCCACCATGAGCGCCTCGATCTCGTCCTGCTCCAGTTTATGATCCCCGCCAAATTTTCCACAGTCGATCTTCTCGGCACCTTCAGGGAGTGACGATATGATCTCTTCGCCGGGGAGCTGATCATATAGTATCACATCCGCAGCACCGATGACTTCTGCCGCCCTTCTTGTCATAAGTCCAAGCCCGCCCGGACCGGACCCGACAAGATACACCCTTCCGGACATTATATCACACCAAATAATTTGTCATGCGCCTCTTTGACAAGATAACCTGCTTTATCAGCCAGTTCGTTGCCGACATCAAGGGCCTCGTCCATGCTTTTCACCATACGTTCCACACGTTCATATCCCGACCCGTCCAGCGAAAGCACCTCTGCAATCAGCCTGCCGTTCTCCGAGAAGACACCCAGCGGGGTAAAACAACCGCCACCGATCCTGCCCATGACAATACGTTCGATTCCGGTATCCATGCTGGTATCCGGATGATCAATACCCCTGAACAGATCCCTGAGCTCCGGATCATCCCTGCACACCACCGCGATCGCACCCTGGTTGGGTGAGGGCACGAACCGGTCTGTAGGTAACACCGTACCTTCAAGTTCCAGCCCAAGGCGATCGATTCCCGCCTTTGCAAGCACGATGCCGTCATAGATCCCTTCGCCAAGCTTCCTGAGCCGGGTATCGACATTGCCCCTGAGAGCCCTGATCTCAAGATCCGGGTTCATCCGGAGCAACTGGGCGGCCCGCCGGGTGCTTGATGTCCCCACCACGCCGATATCATCAAAATCACAGTGGTGCACCATGAAATCCGCAGGAGAGTCCCTTTTGAGGACCGCACAGGTAACCACCCCTTCCGGCCTTTCCGCGGGTATATCCTTCATGGAATGGACGCCCGCGTCGATCGTCCCGTCAAGTATCGCGTCGTCAAGCGCCTTTACAAACACCCCCTGCCCCCCTATGGCATGCAGGGGTTTGTCCGTACTCCGGTCTCCGGGGGTGGAAATCTCAATGATCCCGGATTTGACACCTGATCCGTCGAGCATTCCGCAGACGTGGCGTGTCTGCCACATGGCAAGCAATGACCCCCTTGAACCGATCCTCAGAGACATGACACGTACGCGGAGATCAGTTGTTCGATATCACTCTCCGTATGTGCTGCGGAAAGGAAGTTCGTCTCAAACTGTGAGGGAGGGAGGAATATTCCCTTCTCCAGCATCTTTCTCCAAAACCTGCCAAAGGCCTCCGTATCACTCTCCTTTGCACGGAAATAATCACCGGGAGGAGAGTCCCTGAAGAAGAACTTGAACATGGAACCGATACTGACAAATGATCCGTTGCCACGTTCACCGATCCCTTCTCCGATCATCCGTGTCTGCTCAGATAAACGGTTATAGATCCCGGGATTTTCGTGCAGGCATCTGATCTGGGATATCCCGGCGGAAAGCGAGAGCGGGTTTCCCGAGAACGTACCCGCCTGGTAGACAGGCCCGGATGGGGAGATCATATCCATGATCTCTCTCCTGCCTCCGAATATACCGATAGGAAGCCCCCCTCCGCATATCTTGCCCAGGGTGGTCAGGTCGGGGATTACGTTGTAATATTTCTGGGCTCCGCCGATACCCAGGCGGTACCCGGTGATCACCTCATCAAAGATCAGGAGCACGTCGTGCTCACGGGTGATCTTTCGCACTTCCTCCAGGTAGCCATCTTCCGGGAGGATTGGGCCGATGTTGCCCATCACCGGTTCCATGATTACAGCGGCAACATCATTGTCACCTGATAGCAGCGATTCTATCGCCTCAGCGTCATTGAACGCCGCCTGTCCGGTCTGTGCCGCAAGTTCAGGAAGTACCCCCGCGGAATCAGGAATCCCAAGGGTGGTTGCACCCGAACCTGCCCTGATCAGCACTGCATCGTGTGCACCATGGAACCCGCCTTCGATCTTGATGATCTTCTTCTTTCCCGTATAACCCCGTGCAAGCCTGATCGCAGACATCGTAGCCTCGGAACCGCTGCTTACAAACCTGCACATATCAATGGAGGGATGATCCCCGCATATCAGCCCGGCCAGCCCGATCTCAAGCGCCACCGGTGTCCCGTAGAGCCATCCGTCACGTGCCTGCCCGGAGATCGCGTCCAGGACATCCGGGTGGGCATGCCCCAGTATAAGGGGACCATAGCCCATGCAGTAATCCGTCAGTTCGGTACCATCCACCGTACATATCTTCGCACCCTTTGCCCTCTGCGTGTAGAACGGGTACGGCCTGATCGCCCTCACGGGGCTGGACACCCCGCCGGGGATCAGTTCTTTTGCCCTGTTGAACAACTCCTCACTCTTCATCGATCCACTTCGCTGCTTCTTCTGCAAAATATGTGATGATCATATCCGCACCCGCACGCCTGATACAGGTGAGGCTCTCCATGGCGACAGCTTTCCTGTCAAGCCAGCCCCGCTCTGCGGCTGCACAGATCTGGGAATACTCCCCGCTTACCTGGTATGCGGCCACAGGCAGGCCGATCTCCCTTACCCTGCTGAGGATGTCAAGATAGAGCCCTGCGGGTTTTACCATCAGTATGTCTGCACCCTCCGCGGCATCCATTTCGGATTCATGAAGCGCCTCCCTGGCATTTCCCGGAGATATCTGGTACGTTGAGCGATCACCGGAAGAGTAACCGGAGTCGGCCGCATCCCTGAACGGACCGTAGAGTGAACTACAGAACTTTGAGGAGTACGACATGATCAGCGTATCATCGAATCCCGCATCATCAAGACCGGTTCTAATGGTGCCGACCATGCCATCAAGCATGCACGAGGGGGCGACGATGTCCACACCCGCCTCCGCATGGCTGATCGCGATTCGTTCCATCAGTTCAAGTGAGGGATCGTTCAGGAGATCCGTCCCGTGACCGGTCTCGCCGATGATCCCGCAGTGCCCGTGTGTCGTATATTCACAGGCACAGACATCGGTGATCACCGTGATATCGGGGGCTGAATCCCTGATCTTTCCGATCGCTCTCTGTATGATGCCATTGCCATCATATGCCGAATGTGCCTCTTCATCCTTTTTGGCAGGTATACCGAACAGAATAACCGTCTTTATACCATTATCCAGCAGACCCTCCGTCACATGAGCCACTGCCGAAAGAGGGTACCTGTACTGCCCCGGCATCGATGCAATGGGGATTTTTTTTTCAGCGTTCTCGTCCACAAACAGTGGCATAATCAATTGATCCCTTCCGAAAGAGGTCTCGTTCGTAAGATGCCTCACCGATCTGCTCCTGTTGCGCCTCATTCTCCTCTCTGGATACATCAAATCACCGGTTAATACGAATATTGACCCGGAATATACCGATTATTCGCGTCTGTTTACAAGTGTGTGTACCATCAAAATGAATGTAGCGGTTTTAGGGTCCAAACAATGTTGACACCCTTATTTTCCCTTTAGCAGCCATACCCCGTAGATAGAATGGCACTTGGACTTCATTTCCGCTGTTTTGGCTCTCATCCGATTGATAGTGCTCATCTCTTTCCATGCGATATCCTCGATCTCCCCGAATCCCGGGTGGCTGTCCTTATAATACACAATCCGTTCAAGCATCGTCTTGGAAAATCCCTCAATAACGTTAATACAGGATGAAATCCCTCCAAACTCTGACTCCAGATCAAGGATCTTGTTCGCGATATCCTCGATCTCCTGTTCCCCGGGGTATTGGAGATCTTCTTTCTTCTTCTGTGGACCAAAGTCCCAGATGACCGAAAGGACGACTACACCATCATCAAGCTTTAGGGGATAACGGGAGACACTGCCAACATAAAGTGTTCTCTTGGATGAAAATCCTATAGTGCCTGTTTGTTTCCTGTTTTTCCTGATCGTGTCCTCGTATTA
>Ga0272441_10001779_pt1 | contig 45303 bp, 43 predicted proteins | sample SSMProp6N_FD_193582 | JGI IMG/M metagenome (GOLD analysis project Ga0272441, IMG submission 193582) | Marine sediment archaeal communities from Little Sippewissett salt marsh, Falmouth, MA, United States - SSM-Prop-6N | ecosystem: Environmental > Aquatic > Marine > Wetlands > Sediment ... | reverse complement strand
CCCTAAAATTCGTATTTGCGAAGAATTGGTAGAGGATGAGGTCCAGCGTTTCAAGCAGGCAGTCAAAACGTCTGAAGATCAGATCCGTGAGGCTAAGACTCAATTAGAATCACATAATGTTGTGAAAGAACATGCGTTTATCCTTGAAACACATCTGATGATGCTCAGCGATCCTTCGCTTTCAGACAGGGTAAATCACTTGATCAAAGCAGACTTTATTAATGCTGAGTGGGCCTTGCGAATTGCTATTCAGGAAATAGAAGAAGATTTTGCTTCAATCGGGGATGAATATATTAAAAGCAGAGTAGACGATACTACTTTTGTGACCGAGCGGCTTATGCGCAACCTGATAGGCAAAGAAATAGAAGGTTTTCATATTCTTGAAAAAAGCATCATTGTTTCCCATGATCTCTCACCAGCAGACACAGCTATGTTAAATAAGCAGAAGGTACTCGGATTTGCCACGGATGTGGGTGGTCCCACATCTCACACCACTATTATTGCTCATTCTTTGGAAATCCCGGCGGTTGTCGGACTGGAGACTGCGACCGCCTCCATAAATCCGGGCGACATTCTGATTCTTGATGGTATCTCCGGGGTTGTAATTGTCAATCCAACGGAGAATCAGATAGCCGATTACGAACAGAGGACTCGTTCCTATCTTAATATCGAGCTCAAGTTAAAAGAAAAGGCCAAAGAGCCCGCCATCACCAAGGATGGTCACTATGTCAAAGTTCAGGGAAATTTGGAATTCAAAGAGGAAGTAAGAACCGTTCTTGATCATGGTGCCGAAGGGATCGGTTTGTATAGAACGGAATTCCTCTACCTGAATCGTGAGGATCCTCCTGCTGAGGATGACCATTTTCTTGCCTACAAATGTGTCGTGGAAGCAGTATCTCCATATCGCACCATTATCCGGACTCTCGATTTAGGCGGAGACAAACTGAATCTATCACTCGGAAAAGTGCAACAGGAAATCAACCCGGTTATGGGGTTAAGGGCCATACGCTTCTGCCTCAAAGAAACGGATATTTTCAAAACCCAGCTCAGGGGAATTTTGCGGGCAAGTCATTACGGAAATACATCGATCATGTTCCCGATGATATCCGGCATTGAAGAACTATTGAAGACCAAATCCATTCTGGAAGAGACCAAGCATGATCTTAAACGTGAAGGGCTAGCGTTTGATGAAAACATTCCGGTTGGAATTATGATCGAAATCCCTTCCGCAGCAATCATTGCAGATCTGCTGGCAAAAGAAGTGGATTTTTTCAGTATCGGCACAAATGATCTTATCCAATACACTCTTGCCATAGACAGGGGTAATGAATATGTAAATTATCTCTATGATCCCCTGCATCCGGCTGTTTTGCGCATGATAAAAACCACTATTGATGCAGCCCACAACGCCGGCATTGATGTGTCGATGTGTGGCGAGATGGCCGGCAGAGAAATCTATACCCCGATCCTCCTGGGAATGGGTATCGACAGTCTTTCTACAAATGCCTTCGCCATTTCGCACGTAAAGGAAATGGCCCGCAAAATTAATATCAACAAATGTCAGAGCATTGTCGCCCATATCCTCGATATGAAAACTGCAGCGGAAATTGATACCTTCATGAGCAAAGAAATCAAGAAAAATAATCCGGAAATTTTTAATATTGGGTGATCTCCCATGATAAATACCATATGTGGTACAATCAGCAATGTAGATAATAATGGCGTACAGGTAAAAGTTGAAAGAAAGTCTGCATGCCAGGGCTGCCAGGCAGCGAATATATGTCACTCATTTTCCAAATCAACCATGAATTTTATGCTATCAAGGCCAACAGAACCTGTCGAAGTGGGGGATACAGTGCTTGTAGCCATTGAAAGTTCATCATTTCTCAAAGCCTGTGCGTATTCCTTTATGATTCCATTACTCTTTGTGGTTGCGATCCTTGCGATCACCATGTGGCTTGATCTTTATGTATCCATACAGGCACTGAGTGCTGCAATTGCATTTGCTATCAGTCTAATCGTTGTAAGACAGCTTGGGAAGACAATCCAATCTCCACGGATTGTTGAGGTTATTCATGAAGAGTGATTCTAAAAAGATCCTATGCACCAATGCCAAAGCACGACATTCTTATGATATTGCTGAAACCTTTGAAGCAGGCATCGTTCTGGGCGGACCTGAAGTCAAATCGCTCAGGAACAGCGGCGGCAATATCAAGGACAGTTACGCGATAATCCGCCAGACAGAAGTCTTTCTTAACAATCTTCATATAGCACCTTATGCTCAGGCCTCGATTCATAATTTCGACCCGACGCGACCCAGAAAACTTTTACTCCACCGCCGGGAGATAACCAGACTTTCCGTCAAGATCAAAGAGAAGGGTTTAACCCTGATACCATTGAGGATTTACCTGAAGGGCAGTTTGATCAAAGTTGAACTTGCATTGGCAAAAGGCAAGCGTATCCATGACAAAAAAGAGGCCATCAAAGAACGGGACATCAAGAGAGAACTGGACAGAGAGGTTAAATCATGGAGATAATCCCCGATATCAACTATGAAAAACTGCTCAGAGCATCTCTGGCCAACGGAGGAGATTTCTCTGAGATTTACGTTGAAAGAATAACCGGGACTTCCATTATTTCCGAAGCCAAGCGAATCGAAAAGTATCTTGCCATCGAAGAATTCGGGGTCGGTATACGTGTGGTCATCGATGATATGGCAGCCTATGCCTATACCAATGATCTTACCTGTCTTGATGAGCTGGCATCTTCTGTTGCAGCAGCTATGAAAACACGTGCATTTTCAAATAGTATCTGCCTGGAAAAAAATCCCCTAATATCATCCGCGGTCTTAAAACGAGAGCCGGACAAGGTAAATTCCTCGGATAAGATTGAATTTATACAGCGTGCTCAAAAGGCTGCCTGGGATCTGGACAGGTCGGTGGTTCAGGTTAAAATTCATTACACAGACAGCAAAAAAACCATACTTATCGCAAATTCGAATGGATATATATCTCAAGACAATCGGAGTTCCATTATTTTCGCCGTGCAAGGAGTTGTTTCACAAAACAGCCTTATGGAAACAGGCTACGAACAGATAGGCGGAGCGCGTGGTTTTGAGATCCTGGAAGAAAACCCTCCCGAAGAAATAGCTTTAAAGGCGTTGAAGCGGGCACTACTGACATTGCATGCCGATAAAGCTCGTGGCGGGCAAATGCCGGTTGTCTTGTCAAGCCAAGCCGGAGGAACCATGGTACATGAAGCGATCGGCCATGGACTTGAGGCCGATCTGGCAGGTGAAGGGCTGTCGGTATATTCCGGCCGAATCGGAGAACAGGTTGCATCAAAAGCCATCACCGTAATCGATGACGGGACCCTGAAAGGTTTGCGTGGCTCCGCCGGGTACGATGATGAGGGCATCCGTTCGTCGCATACCATTCTGGTCGAAAACGGAATTCTAAAAACCTATTTGACAGATTTGATCACGTCAAAGAAATATGACCTGCCGCTTACAGGAAACGGCCGCAGAGAATCATACCGGCATAAGCCGATTCCAAGAATGACAAATACTTTGATCCGCCCGGGCAATCTTAATCCGGATGACATTCTTTCCAAGGTAGATAGTGGAATCTTTGTCAAAAAAATGGGTGGAGGCCAAGTCAATCCGGCCAATGGTGATTTCGTATTTGAAGTCAGTGAAGGGTACTCGATCAGTAAAGGTCAGATTGCAGAGCCTATCAGAGGAGCTACCCTGATTGGCAACGGCCCCCAAATCCTCTTATCCATAGAAGATGTCGGTTCGGACTTGGGGTTTGGTATCGGGACCTGCGGGAAGGACGGGCAAGGCGTGCCGGTGGCTGACGCCCAGCCGACCCTGTTGATTCCACTAATAACAATTGGAGGTGCAGTACATGAAAAATAGACCGGCCATAAATTCAATCCTGATTCTTGCAGCGATTTTTGCTCTTATTCAAGGGTGCGCATTTATCTCGCTTGATCTGGCGAGTTTCATACAATACCAGCCATTTGAAGAACGTCAGTTGCAACCCGGCGGAAAAGACAAGGTCCTTGTGGTTGAAATTCTCGGCCCCATAACGGTTACAGCCTTACGCGATACCTTCAGGCCAAGCCAGGGCACCCTTGAGCGACTCGATGCTGTATTGGGCAAGGCTGTTCATGACAAAAACATCAGGGGCATCATCATCAAAATTGACTCGCCAGGTGGTGGCTACACCGCTTCCGATTTGGTTTTTAAAAAGATTAAAACGTTCAAGGAAAAACAGCATGTGCCTGTGGTTGCCTGTATCACAAACCAGGGCACATCCGGAGCGTACCTGATTGCTCTGGCTGCCGATAAAATAGTAGCCCTGCCTACCTCGATGGTCGGCAATGTCGGTGTTATTCTCCCATCGATCAGCCTGGAAGGACTCCTGGAAAAGCTGGGCATTCGCAATCAGAGTATAACCTCGGGCAAATTCAAGGATACAGGAAACATCTTGCGGGATATGACCGACGAAGACACCGCCATATTAGAAAACATCGTGACAGAGTTTTACACCAACTTCATCGGCACTGTACAGGAATACAGGCCGGTCACCGAAGATGATCTGAAAATCATTTCAGATGGAAGAATCATGACAGCCTCAAGGGCCAAAGATCTTCACCTGATAGACGTGATCGGATATTTTGAAGAAGCGCTACGCCAAACTGAAGACCTTGCGGGTACTTCAAACAGCACAGTTGTAGTTTATCGCCGCAAAGGTGAGAATTCCGGTGGATTCTACTCATGGCCCTAATCATGGAAAATCAAGTTTCCTATATCCAAGGAATCAAAAGATACTGAGAGATATTACCAATTGGTCACAAAGAATACACGCATCACAACGCTTGCGCTCCTGATTGCCATGGCTGTGGCCCTGCATTGGGCTGAATCGTTTATCCCCAGGCCTGCGCCTTTTCTGAGGATCGGCCTGGCCAACATCTTTACGATGTGCGCTCTCTACTTATTCGGTGGCCTATGGGGCATATTGGTGGCTTCCAGCAGGGTTATTATCGGTTCTCTGCTTACAGGCAGCTTATTCACCCCCTCCTTTTTCTTCTCTTTCGGCGGTGGAATTGCTGCCGGTATCACAATGTGGATAATGCCAAAAAAAATCTTTTCCATGACAGGTGTCAGTGTTGCAGGAGCATTGAGCCATATGAGCGTTCAAATTATACTGGCAATGCTGCTGATCCGCCATAGAGCCCTCATTCATATCGTGCCGCTGTTTCTGGTTGTCTCGGTAATTACAGGTATTGTTAACGGCTACTGTGCATCAATCATTCTTAAAGTAGCCCGGGAGAGAAGCCCATATCTGAAATCTTTTTGAATTATATCCGATCGTTTCCAATCGTATTTTCTCGGGCTGATCGATAAGGTGTATCTTCTTATAAAATTATAAAATTTACATCGAGTTCCAGCTGACACGCTATTTGTTATGTGCGCGATGCCTGGATTAGTTCAATAATCTGCTCCATTTTAGGTTTGGGTGGTGAAAAAATTATATTGATCTGTTCATCTGTATAATTTGCATGAATGAAGAGCTGAATATCAAATTTTTCGAACCAGCAATCCATAATTCTGCAGCATGGCAGAAAATTATTCAGATTACGACAATAGCTGAACGGGACCGGGTGCCCCAGCATAGGGCACCTGGTCTCCTTATTATCATTGCTGATATTCATATGTTTCTACCACCTGCCAGTCTTGTTTATTGCGGCCTTTGGTAAACCATCAAGGGATTCTAATGAACTCTGCAATTCATCCTCAGGAAGCGGATAATCGGTAAGTCTTCCCTCAAGAAAGGCCTCATACCCGGTCAAATCCATAAGCCCATGACCGCTCCAGTTGAACAGGATTACCTTTTCTTTGCCTTCCTCCCTGGCTTTCTTGGCCTCGTCGATTACGGCCGCGATTGCATGGCTGGTCTCTGGTGCCGGAATGAATCCTTCGGTACGTGTCCACAACAGGGCACTATCATAACATTGCAGCTGATTTACCGAGCGGGGGGTCAAAAGGCCCTCGACAATGGCCTGACTGACCAGAGGTGCCATCCCGTGGTATCTGAGCCCACCGGCATGAATTGGTGGAGAAACAAACTCATGCCCTAATGTATGCATTGGCAGTAGCGGTGTCATCCTAGCCACATCACCGTGATCATATGTAAAGGGTGCCCTAGTCATGGTCGGACACGAAGTCGGTTCGACCGGGATAATCTCGACCTTAGCCCCGTTTATCTTGTCGGCAACAAACGGAAAAGAAATCCCGGCAAAATTGCTCCCGCCTCCGGCACATCCGATTACCATATCAACCTTGTTTTCACCTATCTTTTCAAGTTGTTTCTTGGCTTCCAGTCCGATAATGGTCTGGTGCAGCATGACATGATTGAGTACACTGCCCAGAGAATAGCGAGTCTTACCGCTCTCATCGCCCACGGCATCTTCAATAGCTTCGCTGATTGCAATGCCGAGACTGCCTGGAGTATCAGGATCTTTGGCCAGAATATCACGTCCTGCCTGCGTCAGTGGTGACGGACTGGCCACGCACTCTGCTCCCCAGACGTTCATCATCAGTTTTCTGAACGGTTTCTGATCGAAACTGATTCTGACCATGTAGACCTTACACTTCAATCCCAACAGAGCACAGGCAAATGAAAGGGCGCTGCCCCATTGCCCGGCGCCGGTTTCGGTTGTTATCCTTTCAATGCCGAACTGCTTGTTGTACCAGGCCTGAGCTACCGCAGTGTTGGGTTTGTGACTGCCCGGAGGTGATACTCCTTCATCTTTGTAATAAATCCGCGCCGGTGTTCCCAGCGCCTTTTCCAGGTATCTGGCTCGTCTGAGAGGAGATGGACGCCAGCGATAGAGGATCTCTAAAATCTCTTCAGGTATGTCTATCCACCTTTCCTGGCTCACTTCCTGTTCGATAAGGTTCATGGGAAAAACCGGTGCAAGCGCGTCCGGAGTGATCGGATTTCCATCCGGTCCAAGTGGCGGCTGCATGGGAGAGGGCAAATCCGCAGCAAGATTGTACCATTTCCTCGGAATTTCATCCTCTCGTAACAGTACTTTTACGGTCATATCAATCCTCCTTACTGGTTTTCTTTCGATGCTATTTGTTTTCGAGTTAAATACGAGTTGAGGACCTCTTTGATTGCAGAATTTTCCTTTTTAAGTTCCCGGGATCCTCTGGTAATCTTACAGAGACTGATGCCAAGTCTTCTGGCAACCTCACGTTGGGACAGACCCTGATCCAATAATTTCAGAAGTTCCCACCGCAAGACCAGGGTATCGATTTCTTGCGGAGTAAGGATCTCGTGTAACAAGCGTTCCATCAACTCCACATCGTTAATACGACTGATAACATCGGCTAATTCTGAAATATTCTTGTTCATACCTTCCTCACTACCACAACAACAACGTTTCTACCTGCAGAAACATTTTTAATGTTTCTGTGCATAGAAACATACCAATTTATGCATGTCAACACCTAAAATTATATTCCTGATAAAATTATTATGTGCTATTTTCCAACGAACTGGATCTTGATTGGAATTCCATCAATATTGCAATGTTTTTTGATGGAACCTGAAAGATATCGCGAATAATTCTTGGGAACTTTATCCGGGTAATTTGTGACAATTCTAAAACGTGGTGGAGCGACTCCCACCTGGTTAGCATAGTAGAATTTTATGCGTCGGCCCTTGATCGCCGGTGGTGGTACAGCCTGTGTGATTTCACGTATTATTCGATTGATTCTGGGAGTTGCAATATTCGTTGTGGTCTTGACAAACAATTCATTTATAACCGGATAGAGTTTGTTGATGTTTTTCCCACTCAGCGCTGATACAAAAATAATCTTCAATCCCGGCAAAAAACGCATAGTTTCTTCAAATGTTTTACGCAATCGGGCTGATTCTTGAGAGCTGATCAAATCACTTTTATTCACTACCAGCACAAACGCCCTGCCATGCTCTATAATATGTCCACAAAGACGTCTGTCCTGTTCAGTCAGCCCTTCGTGTGGTTCAATCAGATACAAACAAACATCCGATCGTTCGATATTGCGTAGCGAACGCATGACGCTTACCCTTTCGATTTTTCCCTTAATCCTTGATTTTCTGCGGATGCCGGCTGTATCTACGAAGACATAGTTCTTTCCGTCCAAATTCAAGGGAAAATCAACAAAATCCCTGGTTGTTCCGGCCTCGGGCGAAACAATAGCCCGATCTTGCCCAATGATTTTGTTAAGCATCAATGATTTTCCGACATTTGGTCTGCCCAGAATACTGACCCGAACTGCACCACTTTCCTGTTCTTCCTGATAAACATAATCCGGTTGTAAATAATTTTTCAGTTCCGTTTTCAGATGATGTAGCCCTCGATTATTCAAGGCGGAAATCTCTATAAAATCCGAGATACCGACCTCATAAATTACACCCGCATTCATGAAGCTGTTAGGGTCATCCACCTTATTTGCGACATAAATTACATTTACATCAGATTTTCTCAACATTTGGATGAGTTCAAGATCATCAGCCGTAACACCAGCTCTGACATCGAGAACACACACGATGAGATCTGCATCTTCAATGGCCAGCATAGTTTGCTCTCTGACGGACGAACCGAACTCGGTATCCAACCCGGAGTCATACCCGCCGGTGTCAACGAGATCAACCACGAAGTTTTCATCAATCGGGCAGAGTGCATAAATTCTGTCGCGGGTGATACCACGCTGGGGTCCGACAATGGCTCTTCTGTCTTTGATAAGAGCATTAAACAACGTGGACTTGCCTGCATTTGGTCTTCCGACTATAGCGACAACCGGCATTTACTTATATCCCAAATCTTTCATCATATTCGGATTCTTGGTCCAATTCCTGGTAACTCTCACGAATAATTCCAGAAACACCCGGCTTCCCAGGAGCTTCTGAATGTCTATCCTGGCCTGGGTTCCAATGTCTTTTAACATTTTCCCGCCCTTACCTATTATAATTGCTTTCTGCGATGCCTTTTCCACATGAATAACAGCGCTTATATATATGGGATCCCCCTCTTTGAATTCCTCAACGAGTACTGCAACTGAATATGGGATTTCCTTATGGGTCAGGCTAAAGACCTTTTCCCTGATCAATTCCTGACAAAGAAATCTGAGCGAGAGATCAGTGATCATATCCTCAGGAAAATATCGCGGCCCGTATGGGAGTTGGCGTTTGATAAGCGCAAGCAGAATATCCACGCCCTCCCCTGTTAAAGCTGAAATTGCAATATGTTCAATAAAGCTGAATATTTGTGCCTGTTCTGCAAGCGTATCTTCCAGGACGCCGTGGTGTATAAGATCCTTCTTGTTCAGAACCAGAAACGTTTTTCCCTTCATCTTTTCGAGAATATCACCAATCAGAGCAAGATCTCCCAATCGATCGTATGGGTCGGTCATCAGCAAAATAAGGTCCGCATCAGATAGCGTTGAAACTGCCTTATTCACCATATACTTGTTAAAAGCCTTGTCCGATGGGTGTATCCCCGGAGTATCAAGAAATATAATCTGAGTTTCATTATCATTCCAGATTCCCAGGATACGATCCCTTGTTGTTTGTGGTTTGGAGTTGGTAATTGCTAATTTTGATCCCAAAACATAGTTTAGAAATGTTGACTTGCCCACATTGGGTCTTCCAATAATGCTGACAAATCCTGCTGTAAGGTTTTGTGACATACTATTTCAGATCGAGATATAACTGTCTGGCCCCATGACTTTTCACAGGCAGCGTCAAAGTAAAACGCGAACCTTCTCCCTCGTCACTTTTTACATCAATTGTTCCGCCGTGGGATTTAACGATGCCGTAACTCACGGAAAGGCCCAGTCCGACACCTTTGACTTTCGGCTTCTTGGTATAAAACATATCAAAAATATGTGATATATCGTCTTCAGCAATCCCCACCCCTGTATCGGCGAACACGATATTGATATTATCCTTGTTCGGATCAGTTATCGTCTCTACACTGAGAATTCCTCCGCTTGGCATGGCTTCAACCGCATTGGTAATAAGATTGATAATCACCTGTTTTATCTGGTCAGGAATGCACTCGATTTTTACACCACTGCTCTTCACAAAATTCAGTTTTACCCTGTTATCCTCCAGATATTTCCGGTTGAGCATGAATATTTCCTTGAGTAACTCATTAATATCAATTTCCCTGACTTTGCCCTCGCCGGGCTTATAAAAGGTCTTCATATTGCTTATCAGGTCTGCTATTCGATCTGTTTCTTTGACTGCCAGTCTGACAAATTGCCTGTCAAAACCGTCATTTCCGGCGTTCAGAACATGATTGAGACAACTGCGAATTCCATAAAGAGGGTTGTTTATCTCATGGGCAATACTTGCAGCTAACTTACCGGCTGCAGCGAGCCTTTCAGTCTGAACCAAGGCAGACTCCATCTTCTTCTGCACAGTAATATCCCTGATGATTGAAGAAAAACCAGAGATAGAGCCATGCGTATCTTTAATCGTTGTTACTGTGAGTAAAACATCCAGTATAAGACCCGCTTTCGTCTTTCTCTTTGTCTCGATATCCTTCACGAAGCCTGTGCTGAAAGCTCTATCCAGGATCTGTTGCGATTCTCGAATCTGATTCTCAGGAATAATCAGCAATAGCGGTTTTCCGAGAGCTTCTTCTTCGCTCCAACCAAACATCATGCAGGCACCTTGATTCCAGGATATTATTTTTTTGTTGGCATCAAAGCCGATAATGGCATCCGCGCTATAATGTTCAATGTTGGCCAGAAACTGCAGGCGTTTGTTGTTGGTGGTCTCATCACTGATATCCCGGGCCACACAAACATTATGCTCCTGGCGATTATCAACTATCCGTTCAAGACTTACTCTCCACGTTTTTTTTCCAACGACAGTATCAACCAGCACATCCAATGATGTTGTTCTGTTTATACCTCGCAATGAATCTTTCAGTTCAATTATTTTACTATGTGAAATCTTATCTACAACAAATTCATGAAAAGGTCGGCCATATATTTCCGAAGAAGTCATGCCAAAGGATTGAAGTCCTCTATTGTTCATATAAATAACTGTGCCGGCTTCATCCAGACAAAATATTACATCACTTGACTCTTCAACTATCCTGCGATAGCGTTCTGTAGAATTTTTTAACTCCTGGACTTTCTTTCCGACCCCGTTTGCAATTCGATCATTAAAGTCCTGAATTCTTTGATTGGCTTTGCGCAATTCAATCTCGGCAATCTTCCTCTGGGTTATATCTTCAGCAAATATTTCTATATATTTGAGAGATCCATCGGGATTGTATTCGATAAATGCCCGACAGGATAAATACAGCAAATATTTTAGCTTATTATAAACCCCGATCTCTGTCACTATCGATGCTTGTCTTTTTTTGATAGCCTCTTGCCAGTTTTTCACTAGTGGACGATCATCCGGGTGAAGCAAAGTTTGCCATGGGATTGTCTTCTGCTTTGCTTCAGCAGGTGTATATCCCAAAACCCTCTCAAATTCATCGTTAGCATAAATGCAGGAGAGATCGCCATTCAACCAGACAATGATATCTCTTGTATGCGTAGTTAATCTTTGAATTATATCACGATCCTGCCTGATCTGGTTTTTCTGCGTCTCAATATAATTTTCAAGATCCTGGCGACGCTTCCCGAATCGGTCTTGACTGCCTTGCCCCAGAGAAATGGGACGTACTATTCCGAAAATAGCATGCGTAAGTCCTTGAATATCTTTGACAAGACGAGCCCAGAATTCGACGTAAACGCCGGAACCATCGTTCGTCTGGATATTCACCTTGAACAAAGCGGGTGGCTCACCTTTCAATTGATCATCAAGTGCTTTAAGAGCTACCTCCTTATCATCTGGATGTATGATATCCAATAATGTAGAATTCTTTAGTTCGTTAATCGTATAACCACACAGTTCTTCAAAAGCCCTGTTAACAGTAATGGGCTTCAGATTCCCATCGCTGATAAAAAGCGAGTCAGATGTTTTGCTAAATATGTCATTGTAAATTATCTCAGATGCATATGCACGCTTTTTGAATTTCTGAAGAGAAACGATTGAACCCCTTACCTCAAAGGCCTTTTCAACATTTTGTTTCAGTTCACTGGGCAAAAAAGCACCCTTACGCAAATATCTGAAAACACTGCCGGTCATGGCACTGTCTATGGGCCAATCGTCCTCAAAAGCTGTAATCACAATTACGATGATATCGGGATCAAGCTCTTTGTGAATCTTTTCGACCAGTGCCTTTCCATCCATATCAGGCATTCTTAGATCTGTTACCATCACCGAGAAAGAATCCTTTCCCAGAACTTCAAGGGCTTCCAATGGACCGGGAACCGCAGTTACTTTAAAATCATACTTAAGAACCTGATAAAGGTAGTTTCGGAATACCGGATCATCTTCAACAATTAAAATCTTTTGTGTCATGCCTGTCCATTATCCTCATGAATTGAAACAGTAAACGTTGTTCCTTTGCCAAGCTCTGAGTTCACCTCTATAGAGCCGCCTATTGAATTGACGATATCATTTGCAAAGGCCAAGCCAAGCCCCATTCCGGTTTTCGAGGGCCAGGCAGTATAGAATGGCTCAAAGATTTTGTGTTTTTGTTTTTCATCCATACCAATACCTTCATCAATTACGGAAAATACGATTTTCCTTTCCTCCCTGAATGTTTTAAGCAGTACTTCACCGCCGGAAGATGATGCCAAAATGGCATTCATCACCAGACTAATGAGCACTTGTTCAATGGCCTGTACTTTGATTTTTGCCTCTTTGCTGCCTAATTCTTTTTTGAGGGCAACATGTGCGTTATCGGCCTGAGAAGCCACAACCTGAAAGATACTTTCTATGAACTCTCCAAGATCCGTCGCCCTGGCAGGGCTTTCCCATTTACGACTAAGATTCAATAATTGATCAACGATAGAAAGTACGTTTTCAACTGCAGTTCCCATATTAGTAATTATATCCTGGAAATCTTCGTCCTGCTTATCTCCACGCAAAACACGTATTATCCCCGATTCCAGATCACCTTTTATGATACTGGTAAAACCATGCAGAGCGCCGAGCGGGCTTTTCATATTATGAGCCATAGAAGATGCCAGATTGCCAACAGCACTCATCTTTGCATACGCCAGCATTCGGCGTTGATTCTCAAGTTCTTTGGTTGTGTCCCATATAATAATCAGCAACCAGTTGTTGAAGTTGACCGGATGCACCTTAATATGAAATACGGCTTCATGATCTCTCCACAGAATATCATCTTCCACTCGGGAAAGAATGGCTGCCTTTAATCTGCGATGATATTCTCCTTGTCCATCCTCCAGAGAAGCGAGAATATTGTCTCTGGTCATATTCAGTCTGAAGCGAATATCGTGAGACACCTTGTTTTCAATCGCTATCATGCCTTTATCATCAAGCAGACATAGAGCGACTGTCGAAGCATCAACCAGTTCTCTTGTCAGATCTAAAAGATTTTCGGCCTTCATTTTTTCTTCAGAAGCATGTTCAAGCGCCTGTCGTAAAAGTTTTTTTTCTTCAGAATGAGCACTTTCAGAATAAATTTTTCTTAAAGCTGAAGAAATTGCATCTATAAGCGTTCGGATAAAATCTTCATCAGCAGAAAATTCACCGTCTTTTGGATCAACATACACAAAAACCCCTGAAGACAGGCTCATCCCCACCGGGTAATCGCCGGACAGAATCATACTTCTAATTTCTTCGTCACCCACCTTTATAAATCTGGCAGCCTCCGAGCGTTTTGCTTCATAGACAAGGTTTTGTTTCTTGATCTTGACACCGCCGATAAATTTTCTAATAAGTTCCGCATCAAAGAGCACTGTGGCTGACTTCTCAAGAACATCAGATATCTTGATGGAACTGTTCATCTCTCGCAGGAGCCTCATGAGAATATCGGAGCGCCTTTTGGCAAGATCAGCCGCAACTGTTTTCTGGTGAAGCGCCATGGAAACCTCTGAAAGCCTGGTACTGGCTCTGTTGATAAGGGTGAACAAACCCTGTGTCTGTTTGCCTATCCCGATCTCATTGCAGATAAAATCTATCTCTTTGGGTACACTTACCATTAATTCGTCCAGCATATCTGAAGAGAGAGAAAAACGTCTGAGCAATGGGTTGGTAATCTTATGCGGAAAATAGTTGCCCGATGAGCCGATCAGCGTCATGTGCGAAAGGATATTGGCAATATGAACAATGCCTGCGATCAGGTACTGGTCATCGTCAATAACCTTGACCGGAGCATGATGACACCAGGCAATCTCCGTGTAAATTTTTGGCAATTCCCAATGCTCCAGTATTTGCCGGCCCACCTCGGCATGCGTGGTACCGAGAGTTTCCTGTTCAAATTCTATAAGAGGTTTTGTTCCGTCCTTGGCCAGATCCAGTAGTTTTTCGTATCGCTTCGGCTGGGTCTGATTTATCACCACCTTGCCGATATCATGCAGCAGGGCTGCGCTAAATGCCTTAGACGCCAGGGATTCATTTGTAGCAGACATCATATTCCTGGCATAAACAGCACATCCAAGGCAATGCCTCCAGAAACCCGCATAGTCAAATGCCGAATCACTGGACTGAGGAAAGATATCCAGAACGCATAATCCCAGTGCCAGCGTCTTTATGGCATCCAAACCCAATACAACTGCTGCATCACGCACGGTATATATAGTTCGGGAACGTTTGTAATAACTTGAGTTGGCAACGCACAGAATCCTTGCTGTCAGTGTCTGATCTTTTTCAATCAGACCAGCAAGCCTGGCTACCGAGACATCATCTTCAAGGGCAATCTTAAGAACATAGCTGGCAACTTCGGGTAGCATTGGCATTGAATCAAGGCTGAATTCTTCAGGTTTCATAGAACACTACCTATAATATCACGCAAATATAGACAAGTAGATTCTGCCCCTGTATCAGTGGCCAAGCAACCCCTGGGCAAGCTGCCATCAACCATATAGGAAAAGCCATGTTCGATTTGATTGCAACGCTTATAACCTATGAGTTCCGCAACATCTCTCGGATGTACCCACACGAGCAATTTCTTACTCTGCTTCTTTTGCAGATGCTCGATCATGCACCTGAATGCCAGGCAATGTACCAGATAACCGAATGATGGATGATACGGTCCGGCTATTACCTTTAAATTGTCGGACGGTGGCAATCCCATCCGCAATATGATGCATCCTTTCTCAACAAGGTTTATGTAGGCAAACAGAGCCCTGTGAAGCGCTTCTTCAATTTTCAGCGGTATATATTTACCTCTGTCATACATTCTTTCAAGCTGTGTTCCGGCTAATATCACGGTAGGATATATACGCCCCGTATCAGGCTGTAATGAGGCAATCATATCTACGGTAGAGGCAAAACTTTTACGGTCTTCTCCGGGAAGTCCGGGCATAATCTGCAGACCGAGTCTCAACCCTGATTTTTTAATATGTGCCGACGCTTCGATGGTATTCTGAGATGTATGTCCCCGGCCGCTCAAGAAAAGCACTTTATCATCCATTGACTGGGCACCGAGTTCCAGTTCCACAAACCCGGCATCTTTCAGCTTCTTTACAATTTCGGGGCTGACCATATCCGGTCGGGTTGAAGCCTTAGCCCCATGCACGACTCCCCGCTTTACCAGGTTAGATGCAGTTTTCAGGTATCGATCGAAGAGCTTGGTTTCAATTCCGGTAAACGACCCACCATAAAACGCTATCAGACGTTGCCTTTTCTCCGGCTGAGAACAGGCTGCCATAAAGGCATCCACACAATGCTCTACCCGCTCGGGAAGCACTGGCTCGGAGAATTGTCTCTGATCGCAAAATACACATCTGTGCGGACAACCCAGATTGGAAACAAATATGGGGACTACGATAGGGGATAGCCGAGCGATCTCAATGACTCCCGGCAGGCCATCTGCGCTGCCTGCTTTTTATTCTTACCTTGTCCGGAGCCAATCACGGTATCATCCAAAACAACATCAGCCACAAAGGTCTTGTCGTGCTCCGGTCCGATCTCATCAACAATTACGATTTGAGGGGTATATTTAAACGTGGATTGGCAGTATTCCAACAAGGTACTCTTATAGTCGGTATATGTTATCTGATCCAACGATCCGAGTGTTTCATTAATTTGATTATCTATTACAGCAAGAACCTCATCAAACGAACTGTCCAGAAAAATAGCCCCAATCAAAGACTCATAGGCATCAGCCAGGATAGAACTTTTATCTCGACCATCGTCAAGTTCCTCACCCCGGCCGAGATACAGGTATTTCCCGAGATCGATTCGGCGGGCGATTCTCACCAGCGAAGGCTCGCTGATAAGCTCGGCTCGCATCTTGGTGAGAGATCCTTCGCGCTCATCGGGAAATGCAGCATACAATCTCCTGGTAATGGCGGTATTCAGAACGGAATCTCCTAAAAATTCCAGTCGTTGATTATCTTCGAGGTCTTCTCCCTGATGCTCATTAACATAGGTTGTATGGGTTAGGGCTTGTCGCAAAAGCTCTTTATTCCTGAAGGTGTATCCTATCCGTAATTCAAGTTGATCAAGTATCACCAAGCATATCCTCGAAGTTTATTTCACCCAGACCGTCAATATCTCCTATGCATCCCAGGCGGTAATGAATGGGAGTTATCGAGATCATCTTGTGCTTCAGGCACACGGCATCCGTATCATCGGATTCATCCATGATCCGAGTTAATCCTGCCTGCCAGTAATAGGTGGTGCCCCTCGGGTCGATCCGTTTCACGAAATTATCAACGATGCGCGAATTCCCCTGACGGGTAATCCGTACGCCTTGTATCTGGCTCAGGGGAAGTGATGGGCAGTTGACATTGAGCGCAAAGGGAAGCGGGTTCGATCGTTTTCCCAATTCTGCCGCCAGTCGTGCACCGAAAATACCGGCTGCATGATAATCAGGATTGAGATAATTATCTACTGAAAGAGCAATACCGGTGTAACCCAGAATAAGGGCTTCGGTTGCGGCCGATACTGTTCCGGAATAAAGCACGTTAATACCTACATTTTCTCCCCTGTTGATGCCTGAAACTACCACATCCGGCGGCTGATCCATGATACAAGATATTCCCAGTTTGACACAGTCCGCCGGAGAACCTGTTATACCGTATCCGTAAAACTCGCCTGAACGGTGGATCGGGATAACCTTCAGTGGATCGGAAATAGTGATCGTATGCCCAACAGCTGACTGCTCGGTAACTGGAGCGATAACTATCACCTCGCCGATCCTTTCAAGCTCCTGTTTTATGGCTGCCAACCCCTGGGCGAACATACCATCGTCATTGGTCAATAAAAATCGCATACGAATCTTTTTAGCTCCAAGCACATATATATGCAAGACCTAACCATCAAATCGGGCTGTCCGAATTTCAAACCCGTTTTAAAGGCTGTATTTTTTTGTAAATCAAGGTAATTGCCTCCGATAATTCCAGGCTGGCCTGAATTGACCTGCAGATCGTTAACATTGCCGACACTCTCTTCGAGACGCAAACAAGTCAAATTCGGTCCGTTAGCGCAAGTGATGCATCGGAAAAACATCAGGAACGGTAATTCTCAATCGATGACATAGCAGAAATTTCCGGTAATCTTCAATGTTTCCTGCCCGATATCCTCGCTAAAGGGGCCGAATGGTCCGGCATTCTCGACCGCTATCAGGGCTGCATGATCCAGTTCGGCATACCCGGAACTCGAGACCAGTGCGTTATCTATTATCCACCCGGAGGCATCCAGCACGAAACATATGCGCACCGTTCCTTCGAAACCTTGATCAATAGCTGATTGAGGATATTCCCAGACATAAAATATCCTGGCCTTAAGCCGTTCAAGATAATCAACGCTGACTTCCCCCTCCACCTCGAAAGAAAGGCCTTCCTCGGCTTGCTGGATAGATGTTTTGAGTTCTTCGATCTGTTTCACCAGATTGACCGGAAAGGGATCCTCATGCTGCTGAGCAGCTTCTCCTCTGGCCATTACCTGCCAGGGCATAATCAAAATAAAGGCATGGAGAAATACAGATAATACAAAACAGACAATCAAACGTGTTTTCATACATTCATCAAAGACAAAAATAGTATCAAGGTGTCAAGCAGGAATATGTTCCAATTTTAATATAATAGCCTCAATCAATCAAATAATGATTGATCATCCAGACTATCACATCAGATAAATAAAAATTAGGGAATTGAATGCTTCTGAAAAAATTCAGCGACTTCGAAACATGCAAATAAAAAGATTGGAAAAAGAGCAGCCTGCCTTGATTATGGCAAGGCAGGCTGCTCTTTTATATGACTAAATCTGCCACTTGAAATCGATTTTCAATTGAAGAGTCCAGGCATCCTGCAGATCAAACCTGTTGAATCCGTACGGTCCTTTGATATCGAATGGAGGTCCAACAAGTCCAGGTGTATCGGAATTCACCTTCTGAACAACATACGGTTTGGGTGTAAATACGTCCTCATAGAAATCACCGGCAAAAAAGTAGGCCCCCAGCAACGAGACATCAAGCCCGGGGAAAAGCTTGTAGGTAACCCTCGTATCCAGCTCTGTACCCAAATAGCTGTCCACATCGGTATAGTACTGGGTATCCTTGCGCTTGAACACAAACGGTACAATAGTATCTCCGGCGTCATCCTCATACATATTGGCCAATGCATACTGAATCGGGAAGAAGTCCCAGTACTGGCGCTTAAAAAAGGTTGTATTTGTACGCCAGGCCGTAAACACCTGGCCGTACAGCTCCCACTTATCGCTCACTCTATAGGTGCAGCCGATCCGGCCAAAGGTCATATTATGAAATGCAATGTCATTCTGATCAAATGCCTGATTCGTGGCGATCGTTGATAACAGCGGAAAATACTTATTCTCTATTTCTCCGATGAGCAAGGTTTTAAAGTTGCGCGGAGTGCGGTAGCCCTCCGGCTCGGTCTCTTCCCACCAGAAGCCGTTTATCCCGTTGTATTCATCCGCTCCAGTACACCGTCCGATGCCAAGTTCCGGGGTAGCTTTGCCGATATCATAGCCGACAGTAAAATAGACTGATGTGCTGTTATACCAGGGTTTACATGCGCCAAAATCTTTAACCGGAAAATCCGGAAAATCATACAGCGACGGGTTGAGTGATATCTGGGATTTCCCATTATCAATAAGGTCCTGCAGATCTGATCCGGTGCTTGTTTTGGTAACCTCCATCAGGGTTCCGAATCCCACGGCGAGTGCATGTTTCCAGTATAATTTATCCTTGTCGTATTCGAATTTCCACTGGGGCAGCGCTATTTCCAATCCCTTGGCGGTTGCCTGGCTGCGGCCGAGACGGAAATCAACCCACTGTTCGGAGTACAGGCTCTTGTCCTCACTCTCATAGACGGTAACAACCCTTACTTCGTCGAGGTCATCGCGGTCCATGTAATCAACCTGGGGGGTGTTCAGATAGTCAAGCCAGGGCTCTTCCGAGTCGAGCTTGCCTTCGTTTTTCTTATTCCAGGCAATAGCAAATGTCCAGCCGGGGACCTGGGGCAGCTGGATTGCATAAACCAGGCCGTGGTTGCCCTCATTAAAGCGACCGACTATGAACAGACCTACCGGGGTAATCATCTGAATGTAGGCCTCTTCCACCCGCATTTTTTCATAATCGTCTTTCACGCGTGTCGTATCATCCGGCAGAACGGTTGTCTCATCAACCGTGTAGAACCTGTCCGAAGCGTCCGACTGGAAAAGATACTTGCCTACATCCAGGCGCATATTGAATTGCAGCTTGTCATTGAAAATAATGCTCGGATATAGTCTCAGCTCGTGCTGCATCCAGGATTCAACCTTGTCGGTCTGGATCTTGTGCTCTTCATCGGTTAATTTATCGATCGCCGTCGCATCGCCGTTATATGAATTTATATCCCGCTCTTTGAAGTATTTTCCGTAGGCCTCATAATCACCCTTGAGCTTGAACTTCACATCCTTCCAGGCCACAAAATCATCTACGGCAAACAAAACACAAGGGGATAACAGGAATGAAAAGATAACCGCTATAAGCCAAAATTTATATGTAATCCTCATAGATCCTCCTCTAACAGGATTAGTATTATTCTTCGGGCAGGGTCAACCCCTGCCCGTTAATGCCCTATATATCCGATCATCCTTAAAAATCAGAAACCGCCGGCTGTATTAATAAAGCAACTCGGACCTTCACCACTTAAGAGGCCTGCCACATCCAGCTCTTCCAGAGCCATATTCATGTAGCAACCACCACCAAATTCAATGATTGCCGCTGGATCTACATCTTTGGGAATCAGGCCCAGGCCGGAAAAGTCAACCGAGTATAGCGGATCTCCCGGTGCACCGCCCATGAGAGCCGGCAAAGAGCTGATCAGAATCGCCCCGAAATCCGAGTGATCGAATAAACCGGCAGCCACAGAATTATCCCACATCAGGTGCGTGTTCACAAAAAGAATATTTCCCGCCCCGTCAGTAATCGGCTCTAAATAAAGATCCATGAAAATATGGTCTTCCCAATCACAGATCTCCTGGCCAAATTCATCCTCTGTGCACACATAAACTTCACGAACATCCAGATCAATATCAAGCTTGAGCACGATATCAATTGATATTAGCCAGACATCTCCTTTGCCTTCTTCGCTGTATTTCAGCATTAAATCACTGATAACAATACGCGGCACGGAGGATCTTAAATCAAGCCCGATCCCGGCAGAATTCATGCTTATCTCAAGCTCCTGAGCTGGAGCATTAGGCTGGTTTCTATAATCCGGAATAATCAACGGAATGTTGGACAGGAAATCCGGATCGCTGATCCGAATTTTTAGACCGTCAACAAGCTTCCCGATAAGCTGGCTGAGATTATACATGGAAAGAGCCAGGCCCATATTAAAATCACCTTCAGGTTCTATCAGGGCCGTATCCAGCTTCTGATAATCCTCAAGCTCATAGACATCTACGGCCGGGAAGATCGGGTTTTCATCGGCGTCTTGCGCAACCGCTCCGTCCGCCACATACAACCCGCCGCCGATCGCGGTATAGGCCACTTCTCCATTGACCGGAGCAGGCATTATCTCTGGCAGCCCATAGAGAGCAGGCAACAGGGTTTTGATCAACACATCATCGTCGTCTCCACCCAGAAAGCCTCTGATGAGTTCGGCCAGGTCCAACTCGATTGCCTGGCTCATGTTGATTGGGAAAAGTGCAAATATGGACGCCAGACCGGCAAGCCAGTTGCCATCCTCGATATCCAGGAAAATACCTCTCGATCCTTGAGAGACATCATCAATGACCAGATCCCCGGTTAAGGGCAGTCCCAAGACTCTGAGCCCGAGATCTATTACCCCGTCCTTACCTAAGATATCAGTGCTATTATTTGCCGGCTTGAATGTATTCACGGTTATATCAGTCCCGAGCATATCTGTCAGCAAGCCTGCCACCGGTTCCTTGAGATTGTCTAACAGATCGGCTCCCAATGTTACGGCAAGCCCTTCCCGAACAAGAGCGTTTCCATTTACAGGCGGCAGCTTGTCTGTTGTGAGGAGGAACTTCGCCTTGGAAGCAAACCCATTGGAGTATATTTCCTGCACGAGAACGGGAAAGATAATGTTTGTTTTATCAAACCGGAAATCACAAACATAAAATCCGCTTTCGTCAAGCAAGGCCCGTACCTGGTAACCGGCTCCATCGCTGACATAGACCTTTCCTCTTCCTAATGCACCACCTTCGACTGTAACACCAAGAGTTTTTGTCTGGTTGAGGTCCAGATCAATCAAATATCCGTCGGTAATCGGTACGAATTCTCCCTGATCTTCGACAAACTCGTACAGTGAAATATCAGCCTGTTCATAATATTTTACTGCATTAACCGGCGATCCCGCATCATAAAAGTCTTCGGAACCGGCAACCGGAGTATCCGAATCACTTCCGCCGGAACATCCGGTAATCACAGCAAAAATTAACAGTACAAGTAGTGCTGGGATGCATCCCACTAGCTTCTTCATACAATCCCCCCTTTATTCTTCTGTATAGCTACAATGAAAACACTATATCTTTTGTGAATTTAGCAACATTCATGCCTCCATGCAATTGTACTGTATGTATGGCAAATCAATGCCTAATATAGTGTAATTTTAAGCGGTTACTTTAAAACAACCTCACTCATATTAAATCATCATCCGTTTCAACGACAAGGTTCAAGGGAAAATTTTTTCTTTCTTGATGGAATCATTTATCCTTTCTGATTTTTATCACAAGATAAAACTCACTGCAATGCAATTTTGTTTTCTATACACCCCAACATAATGTATTCTATCCATTACCTTGTACTGTCTATTTTAATAAAGTTAATTCACGATCTTTTCAATGCCTGTTTGATATTTTAGAATCAGATATGCTATATTCCGCCAGTGGAAGCGGACGGGTCCTGGTGGGTCCCCCGGACTTCAAATCCGGTGTGGGGTGCGACGAGCGTCCTTGGTGGGTTCGATTCCCATGCGCTTCCGCCATGATTTTTTCAGTAGTTCAGCACAATTCTATCTTCCTATCATTAAAAGCTTTTCCATGGCTGTATATGAATCCTGGTAATGGTTGCCAGGGCTCCACAAAAGCCAGCCAATTGCGCCGGAATCCTGTGCCGCCACAATCTGGGTCTGGATAAACGACGGATCAAAACCTGTCTTTACCCGCAGGGGAAATGCCTGCAACCACGGTCTGATAATGACTTCATCCCCGACCATCTCTTTCAATCGCTGAACACCACGGCTTACAAAAAGATAGGGACGGTCAGCAGGATTGGCAACACCGGCAAAATCATAATTAAAATGTGAAGGATAAAGCATGGGCGAAATAATATCAAGATTCGGCTTCATCGCGTTAATATCCTGCCCGACTCTCAAGATATCTTCATCCTGCTTCCAGATAACAATGGCAAATATATCCAGCGAAAGCAGAACATTGTCGGATGATGTCAGATCATGGATGGTCTTTAGAAATCCGGCAATCATATCCACTCTTGTCTTGTTTGCATCAGTCGTGCAGGTGAGGCCATTCGCTGGATACCGGAAGTAATCCAGCTGAATCTCATCCACGCCCAGATGAATCAGTTCCCTGATTACCGACAAGATATAGTCTTGAACTTCCGGGTCGGCCGGATTGAGCCAACCCGGTTGAATACGCCAGTGATGCATCGAACCTGCCATGAGAAGATCTCGGAACACACAAACCCTCGCAACCACATGGATTTTCATCCGATGCAAATACTCGATCATCTTATGTATATCTTCAATCGGAGCCACATAGCGCGCCGCAGGTGAAAAAGAGCTAGGCACATCACTTTTATGGGAAAGTCCACCCATAACATCCTTTGCATCAAAAACTATTGTATTAGCCCCGTATATGTTAAGCCTGTCGGCAATTCTAAGAATTTTACGAGAACCGGCAGACCATTTATTAATATATACTCCTTTGGCTGGAAAAGTTTTTCCCTGTCCTATTCTTTTAGGGCTAAGTTGATTATCCCAAAGAACAGGAATGCTCAAATGCTGCCCAATCGAAATAATATCAGATTCAATGTCATTCAATGCACGAATATCCGTGATTAGCTCTTTGCGGGTATATGAGGCTGTATACGGAAGATACTTCTCGGCAATACCTTCAAGAGTTTCCCCTTTCTGAACGATGTGAATAAGGTCTGCATAAACGGGGAATCCCGGCAGGCATACAATAATAAAGACTGCGAAAAGAAAAGCATGTTTCATGGACACACTATAGTATAGCGCGTCAGGTCTGTCCAAAGATATAAAGAAACAAAAGCCCGCCCATCGGTCAGGTTTTTTTGTTCAATTCGGTATTGAAAAAAAGCAGAGATACTTTTTAGAATATTTTTTTCTAAGCTCACTCTTCAGAATTTTTCCCACTGAAATTCCTAGGCAGAACATCTGTGAAAACAACATTTTTTGGGCACCTTATATCCGGCAAGCTCTTTTTTACAAAAATCGATTACATCTTCTTTCAATTCCTGTCCCGGAATCGGAACAACGACCGCGGTTACCACCTCCGACCAATAGGACTCGGGCAGTCCGATAACCGCGGTGTCAGCCACACCCGGATATCTGAATAGCAGTGCTTCAGCTTTCTACGAGAATACCCCTTCGCCAATGGGACTAAGCATGTCTTTATTATGATCAACAAGATAAAATAGATATAGTCGTCTCCATTCATTATAAATTATAAAAGGTTCATGACAACTTATATCACATTCCTCGTAATAAAGTTGTCATGGACCAAAAATATCTTCGGAAATCAACTCTCTTATAATTCAATCTCAGCCGAGGTAATGGTAAGAACTTCAGCTCCGTCCTGATTGGTCACGCTCAATTCGATCTTGGCCCGGTTTTCCTCAATACCCACGATTTTTGCCTGAGTCGTAATGGAATCACCAAGATGGACCGGCATGGCAAATCTGCATTTCAGGCGCTTCAAAGCTCCCGGATCTCCACTCCAGTCAGTAACAGTCTTGGCGGCAAAGGCCAAGGTGCATAGACCATGCAGAATCACCCCTCCGAGACCAACCATCTCGCCGAAACCCGGATCAATATGGATCGGATTAAAATCTCCTGAAGCCCCGGCATAATATATGGTGCGATACTTATCCACTTCTTCAACGGCATCGAATGTATCGCCGATATTTATATCTTTTACTGGCATGCGCTTCTCCCTCTCATTTCCTGATTACAAAGGTAAAGGTCGCTCTGCAGACATCCGTACCTTCCTGATTCTTACTGATTCCCTCAAGGGTAACAATGTCAAGTTTTTCTTTATCTTCAATATTGAGAATCTTACCCGAAGAGGTGATCACGTCTCCGGGTCTGACAACTTCAAAAAATTCGAATTCTTGCTCCCCATGAACAAGCATTGCATAGTTCAAATTCAACTCAGGGTCCTTGAAAAAAGGGTCTGCAAGCATGCCGGCAAACACCACTGCAAATGTGGGCGGCGCGATAATTCCACCATACTTGGTGTTTTTGGCAAAATCGTCATCAATATAGTGTGGATCAGGATTCTTGATGGCATTCGCATATTCTTTGATCTTTTCCTTCCCGACCTCGTAGGTCAAGGGACCATATTTCTTTCCGATAAACTTTTTATCCACCGCCATGAAAAAACCTCCTATGTCTGGGCAAACTTATCAAGTTCATTTTTTGCAATTAGCATCCGCTGAACCTCGGTCGTACCTTCGATCATCTCTCCGATTTTCGCATCCCTGAAAAGCCTCTCGATATCGGCACCCTTGATATACCCATGACCGGCAAATACCTGCATGGCCAAATTGGCAATCTTGCTTAAGCCTTCTCCGGCGAAAACCTTGGCACATGATGCCAGGATTTCAGCTTCATTCTCTTCTGTGTTGAATGCCCATGCTGCTCGCAGAGCAAGTGCCCGGCCGAGGTCATTATTGGTATACATATCCGCCAGTTTGAAGCCGACTTCCTGATATTTTCCAATCTCTCTTCCAAAGGCTTTGCGAGTCTTGGCGTGCTGTGTTGCCTTTTCCATGCAGGCACTCCCGATACCCACACACATACCGGCGATACTTACCCTGCCCAACTCAAGGATACGGCTGAGTTGCATAAAGCCTCTGCCCGGCTCGCCGCCAAGAATCTGGCTTGATTTGCACTGATTGAGTTCTACTTGAGCTATCGGAACTCCGCGCATACCCATAGTATCCAGAGGTTCTCCGATTGAAAGGCCGGCAGTATCTTTTTCCACAATAAACAGGCTTAAGCCCTTTTCAGGACCAGCATTGATATCTGTGTAAGCCAGGACTAGAAACATATCGGCAATGGGAGCATTGGTGACAGTATCCTTCACTCCGTTTATAATCCATGCATCTCCCTGGCTTGCGGCAGTTGTTTCTATACCCGATATATCGGAACCGGCACCGGGTTCGGTGTAGGCAAACGCCCCGATTACGTTGGCTCCCTTTAGGCCTTCAAGATACTTTTCTTTCTGCTGGGACGTTCCATACATAAAAATTAATCCGCCACAAAGAAAGGCACTGGCTCTGGCACTGAAAAAAGTGGACGCACACTCCTTGGCAATCTCTTCTGCTGCAATATATTGGCGAATCATATCGATTGTATCATTTTCGAAACCTACTGCCAAAAATCCCGCATTGGCGAGCTTTTCAATATTTTTACGAACCAGAGCAGCTACCTCTTTTCTGGGTGCTTGATCAAGGTTGGCGGCAGCAGGGGCAATTTCGCGCTGACAAAATGCAGCCAGATCCTGCTGTAACTTTTTCTCATTTTGAGTGAGTTCAAAATCTATCATGCTGTTTCCTCCCTATGAATTACATCAGCATCATTCTGGATACAATCATCCGCATGATATCAGAAGTGCCTCCGCCGATAGTGCCGAGCCTGGAATCCCGATAATTTCGCTCAACCGGATACTCATGCATAAATCCGTATCCACCATGTATCATCACGGAATCAGTTGCCATATTGCAACCCTCGTCACCTACATACATCTTGTTAACCGCCGCCTGAAGAGGGTTGAGCAACTGTCCGTTATCCTTGGATGATGCCACACGATAAATCGCCAATTTGGCAGCCTCGGCGAATATTTTCATATTGGCGATTCTATGTTGTACAGCCTGGAAAGATTTGATCGGCCGTCCAAATTGCTGGCGCTCATTGGCATAACGGGCGCACTCATCAAGACTGTACAGAGCCGTACCAAAAAAAGGGGCCAAAAGAGTTGATCTGTCCCACTCAACCGAGCTGAGGGCCATTGTCCAGCCCTTGTATTCTCCCCCGAGACAGTTTTCAAGAGGCACTTCGCAGTCTTCTAAAAATACTTCTGATGTGGTGGAACACCTGCAACCCATCTTATGAAACGGTTGCCCGGTAGTGAACCCTGGATTGTCTTTCTCAACGATGAAAGCGGTAATCCCCTGATGCTTTTGGGCCCTGTCAAGCGTTGCATAAACCACCATAACCTGTGCCACCGGCGCATTGGTAATAAATGTCTTGGAACCATTCAAGATATACTTATCGCCCTTTTTCACCGCTGTGGTCCGTAAACCCGCCGCGTCCGATCCCGCACCGGGTTCAGTCAGTCCCATACACCCGATCCACTCGCCTGTAGCCAGTTTGGGGATATACTTCTCTTTTTGTTCCTGGGTTCCAAACGTATTCAGAGTAGCAGCGCATAAATAGGTATGGGCCCCCAATGCCAACATGTGCCCTCCGTCCACTCCGGCATGACCCAAGGCCTCACCAGCCAGGCAGCAGGTAACGATATCAGCCCCTGAACCTCCAAGCTCCTCTGGAAACGGCAGCCCAAGCAAACCCATTTCGCCCAATTTGTTCCAGATTTCAAAATTAAATTCACCGTTCAGATCGGCATCTTCGCATAATGGAGCTATTTCTTCTTTACCGTAGCGATAGACTGTTTCTCTGAACATCTTCTGTTCATCTGTGAAGATAAAATCCATGCTGGGTCCTCCTACATTTACTTTACGGGAGTAAAGTATTTAATATCCATGATAGTACCCTTTTTTTCATCATTCCAGAGAGCTTTGACCTTCATCCCGTTTTTAACGGTTTTGCGAACATGCTCGGGATCGCTTAAATCAAAGCCGCCAATCAAGTGCAGAAAATTGACATCAGTGCCGTCAAGCTTGATCAATGCACCGATAAAGGGTGGTTTAGTGGGCATCCCGAAATATTCGTACTCCGTCAGCACCCAAGAAATCACTGTCCCTTCCTGAGCAACTTCGATAAAATTCTTGATCTCAACGAAGCAACGCGGGCAATATGATCTGGCCGGCACAAGCACCCGATTGCATTTGGCGCACTTCGAGCCGTAAATCTTCTCATTTTTCAGACCTTCGAAAAATCGGGTCCAGGTCGGGCCATATGCAATTTCGTACGGAATGGCCACTTCATCGGTAATCACGTCATATTCAGCTCGTTTTTCCATAATTCATCCCCTTTCCCAGTTACGAGACTGGCTCAAAATACTTGATATCGAGCATGCGTCCTATTTTATCTTCATTCCAGACCGCCTTGACGCGGGTACCCTTTTTCACCTTGGCCTGTACATCCTCTAGATTGCTTAAGCCTTTCCCGCCCAGCAGATGCAGAAAATCACAGTCCGTTCCATCCAGACGAATCAGGGCCGTGATAAAGGGTGGCTCAACAGGCGATCCGAAGAATTCCTTGTCCGAATAGGCCCAGCTCACCACTTCACCCTGATGAGCCACTTCTACAAACTCGTCCAGGTTAGCATGGCACTGCGGACAAAAGGAACGCGCAGGCACAAGCACCTTTTTACAATTCGGGCATGTAGATCCCAGAATCTTACCGGCGCGCAGTCCTTCGTAAAAGCTGGTAAAGGTTGGACCTGCAGCATATTTATGCGGAAGCCGGATAATGTTTTCCAGTGTATTATAATCTTTTTGCATAGCTTTCCCCCTATTCTGAACCGAGAATCATGACGCCATTAAACTGATCAACCCCACCCATGGCATGTGCCAGGCCCAGTTTGGCTCCCGGGATCTGATGGGCTCCGGCCTGGCCGGTTACCTGAAGGGCCGCCTCGGCCACACGATTCAGCCCGGTTGCGCCGATCGGGTTCGTGCATAGTGTCCCTCCGGAAGGATCGCAGGGAAGTTCGCCCTCGCGAGAGAATACGCCTTGTAATACAAGATCACAGGCTTCACCAAAATCACAGAAACCAAAACACTCGTAGTACAGCATCTCCTGGTAGGTAAACGGGTTGTATACTTCGGCCACATCCAGTTCTTTTCTGGGATTTTTAATCCCGGCCATATCATAGGCCTGCCTGGCGGCATCGATTGCACACTGCCAGATCGCCTTTTCGCTGTCACCGAACCAGTACTCCTCGCCACTGTAGCCGACTCCCTTGACCCAGGCCGACTTCAACCCCAGTTTTTTGGCCATCTTTTCCGATGCAAACAGCATGGCGCAGGCACCATCCGAATTGGGGCATACATCCCACAGCCGGATCGGGTAGGTAATGATCCTGGCATTGTTGACTTCATCCGGTGTAAGCTTCTTTTTAATATGGGCGTACGGGTTGTCAAAGGCGTCGTTGTGATGATCAATGGTTACTCGAGTGGCCGCTTCCCTGACCTTCTCTTCCGCTATGCCGAAACGGTTGGACCATTCCTGGCACTGCATGGAAAACACGCCCGGGGCTCCGGCAATAAAATAGCGCTGATAAAACGGCTCTACAACCGTAGTCATGGTTGCCTGTGAATCTCCCTCGTTCATCTTTTCCGAACCGACCACCAAAACCAGATCCGCCAGCCCGGACGCGATCCAGTAGTACCCGGTAATGGCCAGCGATACCCCGGTGGAACCACAGGTCTCGGTCTTCAGAATAGGTTTGCCGACGGAACGCAGCACATCGGCAAAATAAAAATGCGTCAGCGCTACCCCTTCCATCATGGACGGCATGGTCCCGGAGACAACCCCGTCGATATCCTGCGGAGATATTCCCGTGTTTTCAAAAACCGCATCAACTGCTTCTTTGACAAGCTCCGGATACGAGACATCGAATCTCCTCCCGTGCCTGGTCTGTCCTGATCCTACTATTGCAACTGGTCTTCCCATACTTACCTCCTAACTGCCAATTATCGCAACTGCATGACATTGACCGGCAAAACCGTGTGTGCCATGAGCCAGGGCCGTATTCACCTTCTTATCCAGCTGCCTCTCGCCAGCCTGCCCTCTGACCTGTAAAAAACCCTCCGCCAGCCGGTAAAGTCCACGAGACACATACGGATTCAACGCAAGCACGCCTCCTGATGGATTGACCGGAATTTTTCCGTCCATCTGGGTTGCCCCGCTTTCCAGAAATTTACCCCCCTGACCCCGCTCACAAAAACCGAGATCCTCATACCACAGCAGTTCCTGGAAACCATATGGTTCGCAGATTTCTGCCACATCGATCTCTTTTCCAGGCGCGGCGATTCCAGCCATATCATAGGCCTGCTTGGCTGCATTTTTCAGTTGGCCTTCCAATAAATCGCGGTCTCCCAAATAGAAGGTATCCATCGATGATCCGTAGCCCTTCAGCCATACCGGTTTATCGGTAAGTTTCCTGGCCACATCCTCTTTGGCCAGCAGCATGGCAATAAACCCTTCTGACTTGGGCGCACACTCCATACTCTTGAGCGGATCCATCACAACCTCCGATGAAAGCACATCCTCGACTTCAACGCCCATCTTCACGTGAGCATACGGATTACGCAGCGCATTCTTCAAATTCTTCACCACCACCTGGGCACACTGGTTCTCAGTTATCCCGTAACGATCCTTATATTCACGTTTCTGCAAAGCAGCTGCAATCGTTTCATTCAACCCGACCTGCCGCTGATAAAAAGGATCGGTGTACAGGTGCGTCAGCAGATCATTATCCGGGTTTTCCGATCCCTTGCACACCCCCAAAACAAGCGCCGTATCGTAACTACCTGATAAAATGCGCATTGCTGCATACATAAAGGCAAATAACGATTCCCCGTCCTGGCGTGACCCATTCTTTAAAAATGCAGCGCCTGCATCCCAATAGTAAGAATTTGCACAGGACATTCCGGAATGAAAAACATCCGATGAGGCACTGATTACCGTACCAACATCTTCCCGCTTTACCCCGGCCTTATCCAAAACCTCCTTGCAGGTCCAAAATACCTGATCGAGAAAATTTTCCTTGGTCTCGATTCCAGGCGTCATGGCAATATCTACAATCCCAACACGACTCGTCATATCTGTCCTCCTATTGCTCTATCTACCGATTATGTAACGATACGGATCCACTTCTTCCCTTAGGATACGCAATTCTTCATCTGTCGGGGGTGGCGTCTCGACAATATCAGAAGCCTTGAGCAGTTCAAATCCACAGTTATCCTGAATATCCTTAACAGAGTACCCGGGATTGTACGATATCACACGCATGCGCTTGCTCTCAGGTTCAAAATCCATCACCCCCATGTTGGTAATGATCTTATAGGGACCGGCATCAAGCGGCAGTCCGGACTCGGCCCGGCTGTCCCCGCCCTGAAGCCAGCCCGGAGTGGTGATAAAATTTACCTTCTCCACAAATCGTCTGGCGTCCTGAACGGTCAGAACCATCATTCTCCAGCAGAACGAGGCAAAATCATTTGCCCCTCCGCTTCCGGGCAAACGCACCTTTGGTTTAGCGTGGTCACCCCCAATCATTGTCGAGTTGAGATTGCCGTACATGTCGATCTGGGCTCCGCCCAAAAAGGTATAATCCACAAAACCCCGGCAGCAACTCTCCATTATATCACACATGCCACTGGCCATGACCGCCTTGTGAAACGTCCTGGAGTCTCCAACCGAAATCGGCATTTCGGGCAGTATTGGGCTTACCCCTCCGGCCTCGAACATAATTACCAAATTCGGAGAATTCGTTTTCTGGGCCAGCATGGCCGCCGCACAGGGCGCACCAGTGCCTACGCCTGCGGTGGCACCATCCTCGAGTTCACGCGCCGCCAAACAGATCATCATCTCCATCGTATTGTAATCAGACATTGTTCGCCTCCTTATGCAGCATGAATTCCTTCTGGCGCAGCTCGTTCATCTTGGCCAACCCGCCGTTGCGCTCGATATAGTCCGCATGATCCTTACACTCGAAAATGTTGCGCTTGAGAAACTCGGCAAACGCCTCAGGGTCCTTCTCCGCCGTCAGCCATTCCTTCAGGTGATCCTCGTCCGAAAAATACTCGTACGGCATCGTCCCCGGATACGCCCCGTACTGCACCTCGCTCACCGCATCCACCAGGTAAAACGGTATCACCGTACTCGTCGGGTCGTTGCGGATCTCCTCGTTCGATATCAATCGCTCGGTCGTAATGATCAGGTGCTTGCTCGCACGCGCCAGATCGTCATCCGATATCATGATCCCCTTGATCCGACAGTTGCCGTATACATCCGCCTCGTGTACATGAATCACCGATACATCAGGATACAAGGCCGGCTGCAACATCAGCTTCTTGCCCGTGTACGGACACTTCACTATCTTGCCCGCACTGTACTTGAACGTGTCGGTCCCCAGTACGTTGCGCGTCGGTACATACGGAACGCCCATCGCCGCCGCCTTCAGCCTGGCCGATAAACTGTAGTTCGTCCACTCGCACAGCTCGACCTCTCCGCTCTCAATGTACTTGCGCGCTACCGGTGACAATCCCCGCGCCTCCAACCCAATAATGTACGCAATGTCCAACCGGTTGAAAACCTTACCCGCCGCCAATATCTGAAAATCATGCGTCGAGGTATGTCCCGCAAACCCCATCTCCTTGCGCCCCTGGCGCACTATCTCGTGACAGGCCGCTACCGGCGTCCGGTTCGCTCCAAATCCCCCTATCGCCAGATAATCGCCGTCCTTCACATATTTCGCCACCGCCTTGTCCAGACTCAACAGCTTGTTCGTCATCTTGCGTGACTTGCTGCGAAAAAATGCCCGCGCTTTATCCGGATCAGGATCCGTAAACAATCTCCCCTTACCTTGTCCTATTACCTCCACTGATGTCCTCCTTATCTAACCTTTTGATTATAAATTCTCTTTTGGATACATGCCTTCTATCAAATCATGATATTTCTGAACAACCACCTTGCGTTTAACCTTCAAAGATGGGGTAAGTTCCCCGGTTTCTTCTGAAAACGCCTGCTTAATAATGCGGTAGTATTTTATGGTCTCGACTTTTGCCAAGTGTGTGTTTCTTTCTTCAACATGTTTATCAATTATCCTTATAAATTCCTGGTCAGCCAGTAATTCATCGGGCTTGCTTAAAGGAATACCTTTTTCTTTAGCAAGCCTGGATGCCTCATCAACATTAATATTAAACAGAGCCACCAGGTATTTCATACGGTCACCGATAACGACAATTTGCTCAAATAACGGATCCTGTTTAAAAAGATTTTCGATGTTCTGAGGTGCGATGTTCTTACCGCCAGCCGTAATTATCAGATCCTTTTTGCGATCGGTTATGTAGAGAAAACCGTCTTCATCAAATTTTCCAATGTCTCCTGATTTTAGCCAACCGTCTTGCGTAAAGGCATCCCTGGTCTGTTCCGGCATTTTCCAATAGCCACTGATTACATTACCGCCTTTAATAAGAATCTCACCGTCATCGGCAATCCTGACCTGATTGCAAGCCAGAGGCGTTCCGGCGGTACTGAATTTATAATGATCCAACTTGTTTATAGTTGCCGGAGCACAACACTCGGTCATGCCGTAACCCTCTATCAAAAAAATCTGGGCCGCATTAAAAAATTCAGCTATATCCCGTGCAAGCGGAGCTCCCGAGGCCACCATCCAACGGACACGACCTCCCAGAGCGTCCCTCAATTTCTGGAAGACCATTTTGTAGGCAAGTTTATATTTCAAATTCAACAATGGGGGTATAACCTGCTTCTTCTCAAGCCGCTTGCTTACCTGGGCACCAACATCCACGGCCCATTTAAAAATAGCCTGTTTCCACTGCGCTTCTTCTTTTGCCTGACCCAAAATTCGTGCGTAGACCTTTTCACACACCCTTGGCACAGCCAGCAGAATGGTAGGTTTTTTCTGCTGGATATCTTCCACGACAGTATCGAAATTCTCTGCATAATGGGTGTAGATCCCCACAAACATTCCAAAGAAATGTCCTGCTACTCTCTGAAATACATGGCATAAAGGCAAAAAGGCTACGAACACATCAGTATCGTCCGCCCATTTCATGTCATCCAGCGATTCAATAACAGCCATTATGTTATTATGCGAAATCATGGCCCCCTTGGGAGGTCCGGTTGTTCCTGAAGTATATACGATTGTGGCAAGGTCGTCCTTGTCGATTTCACCAATGAGCTTTTCGAACATCCCTGGTTCTTCCTTCTCGAATCCTTTTCCCAGTTCTTTGAGCTCATCAAAACTTATGACCATATCATGAGACATGTCACAGTCTCTGGTATCGATCACCACTATCTTTTCCAGTTCCGGGCAGTCGTCAATGGTGTCGAGAATCTTCTTGAGCGCCACATTGTCTTCGGCAATAAATACTTTTGACTCGGAATTGCTGATAATATAGGCAACTTCGTCAGCAGAAACAGTCACGTATATAGGTACAGTAACCCCACCCATGCAGATAATCCCCATGTCTGAAACGACCCATTCCAGTCGATTTTGCGCCAACAGCGCAACTCGATCACCTTTTCGCATTCCTAGACAGTACAACCCGAGGCCTAAGGCCTTGGCACTATCATAGTATTCCTGCCAGGAGATGCCCTGCCAGACACCCTCCAGCTTCTTTTCAACAGCCAGTCTTGATCCGTATTTTCGTGTCTGACTCTGGAATATTTTGGCCAGATTAGATTCCATACCGACCTCCCATTCATATATTATTACATACTATTAAAAAGCAGGTGCCGGACTGCTCGGCCGGCACCCATATATATCGCTGCTTACTTCTGTTTAACTCCCATAAGCCCGCGGGCCTCATCCGGTGTTGCCGGTTCTCTACCAAGGCACGAAGCTATCTTTACGGCCCATTCGACCTGCTCCCAGCTCCCCTTGGCCAATTCACCATTGGGAACCCGGATATTATCTTCCAGCCCTACACGCATATGTCCACCCATCATGCATGACAGGGTGATGGCCGGGAATTGTTCAACACCGACACCGCAGGTGGTAAAATTGGCACCCTCCGGCAGGGCATTTACCATGGCCACAAAATTTTCAGGCCTGAAATGCTGTCCTCCGGCGACACCCCAGACAAAATTGAAATTCATGGGTTGAGTGAAAAAACCCTGTTTGCCGATCAGCATGGTATTGTCGAGGCCACCAAAGTCATAACATTCGATCTCGGGCTTGACCCCGTTTTCCTCCATTGCTTTGCCGAAATCCTGCAACATGGTAAACGTGTTTTCAAAGACATAATCGATCAGGGGTTGCCCGGAATTGCGATCAACAATGCCGAAATTCATGGTATTGGTATTGAGCGATGCCATGGCAGGCTTGATAGCCACGATCTGGGCAATTCGCTGCTCGGCAGTCGCACCCATTCCTACCGCTGAACTCAAATTAACTATCAATTCCGGTGTCTTGTCTTTAATCGCATCATGCGTTGCTTTGATCCGGTCAATTTCGTGCGTCGGCCAGCCGTCATCCTTCCTGGCATGAACATGAACCATGGCAGCTCCGGCCTTATAACACTTGGCTGCCTCGTCGGCAAATTCCTCAGGGGTGTAGGGAACAGCAGGGTTCTGATTCTGCATGGTTGCAGCCCCGGCAAGCGCAGCACAAATGATAACCTTTTTCTTATCAGACATAATCTCCTCTCCTTTGTTGAATTTGTTTTGACTTAAATTCTTATCTTACAGAGGTTCAAAATGATCAAGGTCTAATATTGTGTTTGTGGTATTATCTGCAAAGAAAGCCTTGACCCGCATACCGATTTTTACATCCTCGGGCGCAATCCCTTCCACGATATGGGCAAATGGCGTATCAGCGCCATCTACCTTGATCATAGCCAAAATATACGGCGCTCTCCTGGGAAGATGTTTGTCATTGTAATTCACTATCGTGTAATTGGTAATCACGCCTTCACCTCCCAGTTCTATCCAATTTTCGTCGAGCTTTTCCAGGCACTTTTCACAGTATTCGCGCGGGGGGACATAAACCTTGTTGCACGTATTGCACTTTACTCCCAGAATCTTGTTTTCATCCCTCAGAGAGATGATGAATTTCGAACCGACTCTGCCGGCAAAATACTGGTTTGGAAGGGCCATCTTGCCTTCCTGTACAAAACAGTCTTTGTTATTCTCTTTATGAACTGCCATGTCTCATTCTCCTTTAGTCATCGATCTCAAAATACACAAGATCCGTGTAGCTTCCCGTACGCTTTTTCGCCCATACCGGCCTAACCTTCATGCCCGGCTTAATACGGTTGATATCTTTGGGATTGAGTTCGTGCGAAAAACTCTGATCCGGGGTCGAACCATCCATCACCATAAACAATGCCACATATGGAGTCTCACGAATCTTGCCGGTCAAAGGATCCGGGCTGGCATAATAAACTGTATCGATCAGAGTCACGGTAGCATTTGGGCCAACTTCCATGAAATCTTCACTCCGGACCCGACAGGCCGCACAGATTTCCCTTGGAGGAACCTGGGTCCTGCCACATTTTGGGCACCTAGTGGCATAGAACTTTTTTTCTTTCAATCCCTTAAACCATTTGCCCATAAGAGGCCCGGTTGCATAGCGCTGGTTGATTGACGGCACGCATTTCAGAGAAATCAATTCTTCACCATGCTTCTCATCAGCCCCTGGAACTTCAAACTTGGCAAAAAGTTTGGCCGATGTTCCGGCTGCCCCCATATCGCCATCAATTGCTATCTTGCCGGATGAGAAGGCCTCGGCACCATCAAGCTTACCTGTATTCAGATCAACAAAAACCTGTGCATCCATACGCATCGTGACGGTACAATCAGCTTCAAGACTTTCCTTTAGGAAACATTCACCTTCTTTAACAATAACCGTCCATTGACCTCCATCGTCCCCGGCCAGGTCGTAGCCGATTTTCATATTGACGCCTTCTGCCTTGTCAGGGCGAAACCGTTCGGGCATCGATTCAATAATGGCTTCGGCACGTACAACAGGGGTGAATGGTACAAATACCTTGGGCAAAACATTGCCCAGAATTGTCAGGTCACCGTTAACGGCAACTTTGCCCGATGAAAATGCATCCCCGGCATCGATCTTACCCAGCGTCACGCCGACGAATGTCTCGGCATCAGCATTAAGAACAACGGCACAGCCTGTTAAATCGCCAACATCTGATTCCAGGTTCATTGTCCCGTCTTTAATTGTCAGTTTCCAGGTGCCACCCACCTCACCGGAAATGTTATACCCGATGGAGGCATCCACCCCCTGGGCGCCTTGGGGCAGAAAGCGCTGCTCCATGGTATTGAATATATCATCAATTTTTGTTCCAAAATATTCAGCCATCATCCACCTCCTACCAGTTCAATTCTTTCTCGAGCATGACCATCACAGTCCACATTGTCCCACCGAATCCGGATGCCAGAGCATGTTTGACCTTTTTCCTGATTTGTTGAGGGCCTGCATCTCCTCTGATCTGCATGGCGGCCTCAGCAGGTCGCAGCATAGCGGTTGCTCCAATCGGATTACTGGCAGTTACACCGCCGGATGGATTGACCGGCAGTTTGCCATCCAGATCGAACTCCCCGTTTTCAAGCAGTTTGAGATGTTCATCACCATCGAGCAGCAGAAACTCGCGTAGCCAATCGAGCCCCCACCAAGCTGAGGGATCATACATTTCGAATACATCGAAATACTTTAATGGGTCCTTGATCCCATTGCGCTCAAAGAGCTTTCTGGCTGCATTGCGCATCGTCCATTCTGGTCTCTCAATTCCAAAATTGTTAAAGGTCTCTTCTCTGTGTATCGTGATATGATCTCGGATCCAGACCGGTTTATCGCTCAATTTTTTGGCCTTTTTCTCAGACGCAAAAATCATCACACAGGCGCCATCACTCTGCGAGCACATATGGATAAGCCTGAGTTCTCCTACCAATTTCGGGGAGGTATTCATGAGATTTTCCATCTGATCATAATCAAGCCCCAGTCTGCGGTGAGCTCTCGGGTTCAGACAGGCATGCTTGTCCATTAAAATTCGGTATTTCATCGCTGCTATCTTGGCCCGTTCTTCTCCGAATTCTTCTATCATCATGGAGGCCGTTGATCCGGTCAATGCACCAGTCTGCAGATGTCGAAACCATAGAGGATCGGCCATATTGGTGATACCTCCGGTGGTATGCCCTTCCTGCAGTTTTTCCAGCCCGATCGCCATAACCACATCATACATACCGGAAGCCACAAGGTTATCCGCCGCACACACTAGGCTGGCCCCGGTTGTTCCTCCGGTGGTAATCCTCAACTGATCCTTGCCGAAGGCCCCGGATCCCAGGGAGTGCCACATATCAGGCTGGTGAACCATTTCAAACAATTCCATGTTGCCGTGAATCACGCAATCAATGTCATCGAGGCTTAAATTGGCATCTGCTAGGGCATAACGAACCGCTTCGTTAACCATCTCAGCCTGATTCTGGTATTCTTTATGACTGGAATATTCGGTTTGTCCTACACCGATAATACCGACGTTTCTATTTTTCTTTTTCTTTGCCATACCAAAACCTCCTTATTGCTCCAGTACCAAGACCGTATGGAATTGTCCGGCTCCGCCGGTTGTACTCTGGACAACGGCCCGCTTTACATCGGCTGCCTGATGTTCGCCCGCATCTCCCATCAGCTGAAGCGCTGCTTCGGCTGCGCGATAGAGTCCACCAATCATCAGAGGATTACCGGCCAGCATTCCTCCGGAAAGGTTCACATTGTACTTGGCCGGCCCTGATTCATCGATAAACTTGGGTCCCTTGCCATCTTTGCAAAATTCAAGACCTTCCAGCCACATGGGTTGCTGGTAGGCATAACAATCCATTACTTCAACCAGATCGATCGCCTTCTTGGGATCCTTGATACCGGCCATCTTGTAGGCTCGGCCGGCTGCCTTTTTTAAAGCAAAATTGCTGGCAATGTCGCGATCCCCCATAAAATAGCTGTCCATGCAGCAGCCAAAACCGGTTATCCAGACCGGGTTGTCGCTGAATTCATGCGCCCGCTCTTCGGATGCCAGAAGGAATCCCACGGCACCATCGGATATAGGATAAATATGCAAGCTTTTAATGGGATCGCATATCATCGGCGATGCCATAACCTCTCCATGCTCCACCTGGTCGGTTGCATTGGCATATGGGTTTCTGGCTGCCCACTGCCTGGCCCGAACCACAACCTTAGCCATTTGTTGCTGGGTCAAACCGGATTTTTCTACGTAGGCCCTTGCCTGCAGGCCAGCCACATTGAGAAAATCAAGCCCCATGGGCCTACCGTAAAACGGATCATAGGCCAGGTTGGTACACACGTTGCGGCTTTCCGGCTGCGATTCCTTGCAATGGCCGGCGAGATAGATCACATCGTCATGTCCGGCAAGAATCGATGCCATGGCATATCCGAGTCCGTTCAGGCCTTCCTGGGCCATTTTTTCCTCGCCTCGGTAATGAGCACCCACCACATCGGTCACACCGTTGTCGGAAATTGTACGGGCATCAAAAACATCATCAGAACAGGTTATGACATTACGCACCCCAGTATCTTCATCAAAAGTGAAACCGGTTTGCTCCTGAATTTCCTCCAGCACATCCAGGAGCATGCCCTGAAAACGTTTGTCCCACTGGTTGGAATTACATTTGTGCTGAGCTACAGCACATATCGCTATTCTCTTCATCGTAAGTTATGAACCTCCTTTTTAGTTTTCCTATTGCCTCGATAAACATTCAAGCAAAAATTACCGTCTTGCTTTGCCCTTTTACATAGCAATTTATATAATTCCCGGTTTTGATCTGGCGCAAAATTGCATCCTTGTCCCGGGTGCATTCCATTTCAATCCATGCCCGTCCGCACCCGATACGTGTATGGGCATCATCACTCGCCACTTTCGGATAGGGAATCTGATCGGTATCGTACTCAGGGGTGTAAAATCCATGATGGGTAATTTCCACGGCATCAATTGGATATATTTCGGCAACCTCATGTATACATTCAATTGTCTGTTTAAGCGTAAAATCGTAATCTCCTGGATGATTAAAGGTGTAAAGAACTTCTGTATCGCCTTCAATCATGTTGACATGCACATACCCGAAGCGTGTTCGCACAGTGAGTTCGATCCCGTAAAAAACAAGGATCCCGGTCTGGATCTGCTCGATCGTCTCGCGGTACTCCGGCTTAAGTAGATGATCATGATCAGTTATTGCTATGAAGCCAAATCCCTGCTTGGTATAAATATTCGCAACTTCATTTGGAACCAAATTTCCATCCGAACAGGTCGTATGTACATGCAACTGGCCTTTCAAATGCATATACCCCCCCAGACCAATATATCCTGTGGATTTTCGATGACTTCAAAAACAAAACGCGACACAGAAAACAAATTGACTGCCATATCAATTTTCATTGTCGCAGAAGTTCCGTTTTCATACATTTTGTATTACTCCACCATCAGAATCCATTCCGGGTACAGTTACTTTGCCAAAGCCCCGTTGAGAAATATCTGGATAATGCCATTGACGGTTCTTTCTTCTCGGGCTTTATTCAAAGGTTCGTTCCCCAATACCAGTATCGAGATAAACGCTTCAATTGCCCCTGAAAAGAAATAGGCCATGTAATGGGGTCCTATATCTTTGCGAAGGAATCCCTGTTTCTGGCCGTCAGCCATGATTTCTTCGCATAAGGCTAGGGATTTCCTGAATTTTGCCAAACCCCGTGCGGTGTGGTATATTGAACTCCTTGAAACCTCTGTCACAAAAATTGAAATGAGATCGGGCTTGTTGGCATACATGTAGAGAAAAAACCGGACTATATTAGCTAACTTCTCTTCAAAATCGCTAACCGAGCACTTTTGTTCCTCCAGCATCTGATAGTAGCTGTTCCACCACCCCTCGACGATTACATCAAAAAGCACTTCCTTGCTGCCGAAATAATGATAGACCAAACCGTAGGATACTCCCGCCCTCATGGCAATATCTGCCATACGGGTATTTGAATATCCCTTCTCCCTGAATACTGCGAGAGCTGCATCTATAATCAGTTCCTGCTTGTCTTTCTTCGCCATAGGTAATATGTATCAACCATTGACTGATATGTCAATTGGTTTCTTCGGGGTTTTCATAAATGATAAAGTTGTCGGAATCTATTAAGCTTATGCCTATTTCTCTAATCACTGTCATAAAAACAGACTGTGCGGATTCCGGACTGTATCGCTTTACTTCCATAGCATTTCTCAAGGGTCGTGACTTGGATTCACTTGTCAGGGCTTATCGTAATAAGGTATAAATCTGAATTATCATGCGAATAAACAGGGTTTTTTGCACACGATCGCTTACCCGGAATGTTGAGCCCACGGCCTATGCCGCTCTGGCCAGACTGGAATCTTTGCTGCCTGATGCTAGGATATGCTGTCTTGACCAGATTCACTCAGCCCGGATTGTAATTGCAGAAGATCTTCTTCCGGGCGAACTGCCCCAGGCCGATGGAATTATTTCAACCGATCCTGATAAATTGCTATGCGTACGCACGGCAGACTGTCTGCCCGTACTTGCCTGGGCACAGGACACCCTAATGCATGCAGCAATCCATGCAGGCTGGCGCGGACTCGCCAAAAAGATTATATTCAAAGGCATTAAAATGATGCAATCGCAGGGAGCTCACTCGATCCGTATCAGCATCGGCCCCGCGATTGGACCGTGCTGTTATGAAGTGCAAAGAGATGTTATAGATGCACTGGCACCGTCCAGTTTCCATATCGAAGAAGATTCAATCTATCTTGATCTGTGGCAGGAAGCATTCAAACAGTCCATCGAAGCAGGAGTTCAAAAAGATAATATTAAAATCAAGCGATTATGTACATCATGTAATCCGGACAAGTTCTTTTCATACCGTCGGGATGGAAATAGTACTGGAAGAAATATCTCAGCTATAGGAGGAGATTCGTGGTTATTGCCGGGCTTACAGGCTCCATAGCAACCGGGAAATCAACCGTTGCCGCCATTCTTGAATCGTGCGGAGCCTTTATTATCGATGCGGATAAAATTGCTTATGATGTTGTAGCGAAGGGCCTGCCGGCATGGCAGGCAATTATCAATCATTTCGGTAGAGATGTTTTGCTTGAAAACGGCGAAATTAATCGTATCTATCTGGGTGATATCATTTTCAATGACCCAGGGCAGAAGCACATTCTCAATTGTATTGTACACCCGGAAGTATTTAAAGAAATTCAAAGGCAACAGTTTTCAATCGAGAACAACCACCCGGGAGCAGTTATTATCCTGGACGTGCCCCTGCTGATCGAATCGGGTATGCATCAGAGCCTGCCGGAGGTGATCGTCGTTTACGTACCCGAAGAAATCCAGATTAAAAGGCTTATGTCACGCAACAAGTTCTCTCAAGCTGAAGCTCTCTCCCGGGTACGCTCGCAGATGTCGATTGAGGAAAAAAAAGAACATGCAACCATCGTGATCGACAACAGCTCAACCATTGAAAAAACAAAAGCACAGACCTGTGAAATATACCGTTTTCTGAAAGAAAAATATGGTACCAGTCGGGAATGAATACTCTGTTATAAACAACACACCAAATATGCCCTGGCGAGACCATTTTTCGTAGAAAAACATTAAAACCAAGATGTTTTTCCAAATATATTTTTTGTTGTTTGGTTGACTGATGGATGTCATGTATGGCAACCCATATAAATATTCTTGTGTAAATTGGAGGATGAAATGATCCCGATCGGGTTTATCGGCACCGGCAATATGGGCGAGGCAATCATCTCCGGAATAATCAAAGCCGGGTTATTTCCTGCTGAAAGTATCGTTATCTTCGACATTAGTGAACAACGCACAAAAAAGATCACTTCCAACCTGGGAGTAAAAGTCGCATCAAGCGCCTCCAATCTGGCCGATCAGGCCGAGACGATTATTCTGGCTGTCAAGCCCAATATGATCGCTGCCGTTGTGACAGAAATAAAGGACAACGTGAATGGAAAGCTCATAATCAGTATCGCCGCCGGTATCACGACAGAGACGATTTTGAATATCCTGGGAAAAGATGCCAGGGTTATCCGGGTAATGCCGAATACACCCGCCCTGGTACTTGAAGGAGCATCAGCTCTAGCACGTTCGGCAGCATGCACTGATGCTGAATTTAAAACAGCTCAGGCCCTGTTCTCGTCGGTGGGACAAACCATCGATATATCGGAAAACCTTATGGACGCAGTGACCGCACTGTCTGGCTCGGGCCCGGCATTCTGTTTTATTTTCATGGAGGCCCTGGCAGACGGCGGGGTTAAGGCCGGTCTTCCCCGTGACCTGGCCCTCAAACTGGCCGCAACAACCATGAAAGGCGCCGCTCAGATGGTATTAGAGATGAACCAACATCCCGGACAGCTTAAAGACATGGTAACCTCACCATCGGGCACCACGATTGAAGGAATCTCCGTGCTCGAAACCAAGGGCATGAGGTCCGCAGTAATTGAGGCCGTATATGCCGCATATCAGCGCTCAATCGAGCTGGGCAAAACCTCGGACAAATAATTCAGCGTTCAAGTCTTTGAATTTTTTATGATTGAAACGACCTCATCGATTGAGTCAGTAAGTGTAAATATTGACATATCATTCTGTTCAATCATATTATTACTGAGCATAGTATTCTCGATCCACGTCAGCAAACCGCCCCAGTAGTCACAACCCATCAGAATTACCGGAAACGGTTTCATCTTGTCGGTCTGTATAAGGGTCAGGGATTCAAACAGTTCATCCATGGTGCCGAATCCTCCGGGCAGAATCACATACCCGATTGCATACTTCAGAAACATGACCTTGCGTACGAAAAAGTAACGGAAATTAAGATGCACATTGGCGTATGGATTTGGTTTTTGCTCGAAAGGCAATTCGATATTAATCCCAACCGATGTCCCCCCGCTTTCAGATGCACCCTTATTGGCGGCCTCCATAATGCCCGGACCGCCGCCGGTGATTACGGCAAATCCTTCCTGTGCCAGTCTGGCAGAAAGCTTAGAAGCCATGGTGTAATAGGTGTCACCCGGTTTGGCCCGGGCAGAACCGAAAACTGTAACCGCCGGTGGAAGTGCGGACAGGGTTTCGATCCCTTCCACGAACTCGGCCATTATACGGAATACCCGCCATGACTCCTGGGGGCTTATTGCATCTATTACATATCGATTATCCTTCATGTCAGCTCCTCGCTCATTCAATCTTCTTTCTATTGAAAACCTGTGATAAAACATTATTCATTGTTCAATGATTGATCTACATATCCATACAACATGTTCGAGTGACGGGCAATATTCTCCGCAGGAAATTCTCGGCCTTGCTTCCAGCAAGGGCATTACATCCCTAGCCTTTGCCGATCATATGGACATCGATGCCGTAAAAACAGGACGAAAGTTGGCTCCGGAAATGTCTCTGGAATTTTTCCCGGGCCTTGAAATCTCGACCAAATATGAAAATCAGGAATACCATCTGCTCTTATATGGTTTTGATCCACAATCCCCTGACCTCAGGCACTTTTTACACAGTAATTGTACAGCGATCTGGGAAAAGGCGTCCCAGGCTCTTATCATCCTGAAAACCATGGGTTTTGATATCAACAGAGACGATATCGAGAACTGGGGTAAATCCATACCTACCGGCGTAACATTCTTACATTCATTGCTGAAAAGAAATGCATCCGATACAAGATTACAGCCGTATATAACCGGTGCCAAAGCTGACGCGCCCTACTATAACTTCTACCGTGATTTTCTGCAAAAAGATGTCGGGGCCGCCATGCGCGAGAGTCTCCCTCCACTGAAAGAAACGATTGCTCGTTTCAATGGACAGGGAATTCTCGTTCTGGCTCATCCGGGACCGATTCGCAAAGACATCATTTGCCCTCTGAAAGAATGCGGACTGAACGGGATCGAGGCCTATAGTTCCTACCACGATCAGGCCACAATCGTCTATCTGCTGGAAATGAGCCAATCTTTGGATCTCATGGTCAGTGCCGGTTCGGATTTCCACGGGGAGAAGATCAAACCTAAAATTTCTCTCGGAACCATGGGAGGGCAACCCTGTAAAACGATAATGAAAAACCTGAGATCCTTCAGCCGGTAAAATTGCTGCCTAACATATGATTACCAACATAATTAAGACTGAAAAAATACAAATCTCTTTTGTTTAAAGGGGCCCTCGATATACCAAGGCCCTATTCAAGATAGTCAAGCCATTGGCTGTATTTCTGATTCTTGCCCTTAACCACATCAAAGAATGCAGCCTGGAGTTCTTTGGTGACAGGTCCCGGAATGCCATCTGCTATGGTCCTGTTATCAATCTCGCTGATAGGTGTCACCTCGGCAGCGGTTCCGGTGAAAAATACCTCGTCGGCAATATAGAGCTCATCCCGGGAAAAAAGCTGCTCCCTGACCTCATAACCCAGGTCATTTGCCAGGGTGATAATCGAATCCCGGGTGATTCCGGGCAGAACAGAGGTCAACGGCGGAGTGTAGATAACGTTT
>Ga0272441_10001778_pt1 | contig 45306 bp, 41 predicted proteins | sample SSMProp6N_FD_193582 | JGI IMG/M metagenome (GOLD analysis project Ga0272441, IMG submission 193582) | Marine sediment archaeal communities from Little Sippewissett salt marsh, Falmouth, MA, United States - SSM-Prop-6N | ecosystem: Environmental > Aquatic > Marine > Wetlands > Sediment ... | reverse complement strand
GCATCTTCGATAACATACAATTTATGCGCTTTAGCAATTTTCAAAATAGGGTCCATGTCTGCAGGATGTCCGTACAAATGAACAGGGATGATCGCCTTTGTTTGGGGCCTGATCGCCGCCTCTATAAGCTTAGGGTCAATGTTCCATGTTTCCTTTTCACTATCGACAAATATTGGCTTTGCCCCTGTGTATGTAACAGCATTAGCCGTTGCTATAAATGTAAAGCTCGGGACGATCACCTCATCACCCTCACCAACACCTAAGGCCAATAAAGCCAAATGCAAAGCCGTAGTCCCACTGCTTGTTGCTACAGCATATTTTGTTCCGCAATAATCAGCAAATAAAGATTCAAACCTCGTCACATATTTACCAGTCGAAGATATCCAATTAGAAATTATACAATCGCTAACATATTCAAGCTCTTTTTCACATAACATTGGCGCAGCAACGGGCAAATGGACTCTGAGGTCATGAAAAGCTATGTCGACGATCCTTTTTTCTGAGTCGAGAATAGGAATAACGTGTATCTCTTCACTAAACATGTTAGTAATTTCTTCAGTATTCATATCTCGAGATGCGGTTATAGATACAGGTCTTTCGATAAATTCGATTTTAGTATCCAAGTCCCCACCTTTGATTAATATAGCCCTCCGGATATCACCATCTGTTATAAGCCCTAAAAAACATTTTGTCTTAGCATCAACAATAAATGCTGTTCCCAATGCTCCCCGACTTATCACACCCATTGCTTGCTTAATAGTAAAATCAAGGGTAATACACATATTTTCTATTAATTTTCTATCTATTTTCTGCATTAATTAACTCCTATCTATCGTGCAAGAGACAAAGATTTGTTAATGATTTCTTGCGAAACCTTTATCTGATTAACATTACCCCATGTTTCAATAGTCACAATTTTACCACTGAAATCATAGTCCTTGAGAACATCTAAAACATCACTGCCCTCACTAAAACATAGGTTTTGATCTTGCGCCCCATCATTTTCACTTACATGCACATAATCAGAGATTGCAAACATCTTATTCAATTCGTCTCTAAAATTCAGGCCCAATGAATTTGCGCTAACCCTTAAATGCGCAATATCCAAAAGCAGTTTAAAATCAATTTGTGTTCTCAGCTCCTCATATTCACTGCTACATGTAAGCATAAAAGGATTTTGACCCTTATAGATCTCAGCATTACTTAAAGAGAGAACATTGTTTTCTACATACAATTCAGTGTCACCCGCCTTATCTTTAATCTGGATAATTCCCTCAACGAACCTTTTTAATGCCTTATCCCTGTCACTCAATTCAATTAATGAAATGTCTTTCCCTGCCTCTTTTACGCTGAAATCCACAAAAAACCCGGCATGAAGCCCGACCCCCTTCAGATCCAATTTTCGCGCAAGCAAAATAGTCTCATTATAATGTTGAATGGTTTTTTCATATATTCCATCATCAAGGGATGCCAAGTTTAAAATAAAATCTTCCTTGGGCGGAGGAAAATAATTATGCAAAAGATAATTCAAGCCATACTTATCTTTCAACTCAAAAATATCTTTTTCGTATTCCTCATAATACTTTGTCCCTCCAGATAGTTCGATGTCCCTGAATCCAGCAAGAGCGAGCTCTTCAACAGAATCTTTTATTTTTTCACGCTTCAAGCATGCTGATGAAACATAAACCATTCAATCCCCCAGATACGACCACTCGACAGGCTTATTGCAGGGCAGATCACCTGTTAGTACCAAACCCAGGACTTTATGAATTTCATTTGCGGGTATTCCCTGCCCGGCTGTTCTTTTTGCAGTAATATTTTCACGCGTTACTCTTTCACCTTTTTTAAGGTCAACTTTTGAAACCAAACACTTCTGCATGGATTTTTTTGTTTCTTTTTCGCTTTCTGTAGGTGTTATCTCAGAACTGCCCAGCATCTCTTCCACTCTTCTGATTTCCCCAACCAAAACAATAAGTTCATCTTCGGATAAAGATGCTTTATGATCAGGCCCTTCGAGGTCTTTATCTAAGGTAAAATGTTTCTCAATGATCTTTGCGCCCATTGAAACCGCATAGGGAGAGGCCCCTAGGCCTTCTGTGTGATCAGAAAATCCCACAACAGCATCAAAGACTTCCTCCATTGTTTGCATGGCCCTCAAATTAACTTCTTTCAATGCAGTCGGATAACTGGATGTACACTTAAGAAGAGCAAGCTCGTTGCACCCATTATCTCTCAAACACCTCACAGCCTGCTCCACTTCACCCTTAGAACTCATGCCCGTTGACAAGATAACAGGCTTTCCAGTTTTGGCAACTTTCTCAAGGAATAAATAATTCGTAGTATCTGTTGATGCGATTTTAATTGCAGGTACGTTAAGCTCCAGCAGCAGATCTAAGCTTTTTTCTTCATAGCAAGTCGACAAAAATAGGACATTCTTTTCTTCGCAATATTTAATAAGTTCAAGATGAAAGTCCCTGTCGATCTCAAGCCTCTTCAGCATATCCGTTTGAGATTCCCCGGAACCTGTCGTTGCTTTTTGATATTTAGCTTTTTCTATGTCATCTAAGATCAGATCTTCCGTTATATAAGTTTGAAACTTTATTGCATCTACCTTTGCCTTTACAGCAACATCGATCAATTGCTTGGCAATATCTAAGCTTCCATTATGGTTTACCCCTGCCTCAGCAATGATAAAACAAGGTTCATTAAAACCCACGCGTTTATTTCCTATCATTATTGATTTTTTCATTGGTCCCTTACTCCTTGATGATCACCAAGCGGTCCAACCACCGTCAACTATCAAATTATGTCCTGTAACATAGCTAGATGCATCTGAAGCTAAATAAACAACAGCGCCTGAAACATCGTCCACATCAGCCTTACGACCCATAGGGGTACGATCAGAATATCTCTCGACAAAAACTTTGTTTTCACCTGGATGTGTTACACCACCAGGAGAAATAGAATTCACTCTAATACCATAACTCCCCCAATATGCAGCTAAATAGCGCGCCATCGAAATATGAGCTCCCTTTACAGCCGCATAAGCACCATGGCTATAAACTTTTTTGGGGATTTCAACCTCATCCCCTCCAAAAACTTCAGGAAGATTTGAACCTTCATATATTCTCTGATCATTCCCCACAACACCATAGATTGAAGAGATCAAAATAATACTTCCTTTTCCAGCTTTTTCCATATATTTTCCAACTTGCTGTGTGCACAAAAACACTCCATCAAGCTCGGCTTTAATTACTGCCTGCCAACCTTCAAGACTACAGTCAGTATATGCTTTATAGAAATCTGGAGGTTTGGTTGAAACACTAAAAACAAGAATGTCAATACAACCTCTTTCTTTTATAATAGAATCCACTAACTGTTCCACAGACCCAAGATCTGCAACATCAACTTGTTTTTGTATAATATTTTCATTAACTTTTAGATCACCCGCCCCTTTTGATGATGGAGACTTTTTCGGAAGATCTGCCGAGTAAACCAAAGCCCCAGACTCAAAAAGACTGTTACAAAAATTGCTCCCCAAATAACCCCTTCCACCTACAACAAGTGCAATTTTGCCTGAAAGATCAAATTTATCTTTTATCATTATTTATCTCCTATATTAATAATTCGACCTGTTCTGTCAGATTCAAAGACAGCCTCAACCAACTCCATATCCTCAGAAGCATGCCACACATCAAAGTCATGCCGCATACGCCCTTCAGATACATATCTCAGAAAGTTTTTAAGCTCATCCTGATACATCTCATCTATATCATAATCACCTTCATCCCATAAGACCTTAGGCGCTTTTTCTGATTTAGCTTGTACCATAACATTAGAATTGATAAGATCATAACTCAACCAACCCTGTTCAAACAATATTGAACCAGACCGACTAGCTGGACGCTGGATAAAATCTAAATGGATTTGGCTCACAACACCATTTTTATGATAAATTGTCATATCGGAAACAACATCCACATCTAATACCAATTCCTCTGATTGTGTGAAAAAAGCAGAAACTTTCTCTACTGGGCCAAACAATGTATGAGCAAGATTGATCTCATGAATTAACGTCAAAGTGACTCCTCCACCTAGATCTTTATTTGCAGAATATGCCTTTTGAAATTCCTCATACGGATGCCAATCTGGCAACCATTTTCCATACTGGCACTTAAATGTAATCGGCTTTCCAAGATAGTCCTTATCCATTTCCCCTTTGATTATCTTCACGGCAGGATGCATATGCAGATTATATCCCACGAAAGAGATGATCTTTTTTGACTCAACTAGGTCAATGAACTCCTTAACTCCTCTTACAGAATGAGACAAAGGCTTTTCAATAAAAATACCTTTGACATAGGGCGCTATACGAGTTGCCATTTCCAAATGCAAATTAGTAGGGTTTGAAATTATAGCAACATCGGGTTTAAAATCGAAAATCTCATTCCATTCAGACAATTCCTGAACCTCTAACTCAGATGGAAGTTCTTTATAATGACCTTGAAGGGTACGAAATGCAGCGATCTTAACATATCCCATCTTTTTAAGATTACGTATGTGCCTCTGCCCAATAGACCCACTCCCAAAAATAACAATCTTCTCTGGTTTAAAACGCTCTTTCAACTTGATCTCAGATTCCTTTGTATACTTTGCTAAATATAGCTCTTCGCAATGAGCATTAATTGCAACCACTTCCGGATGAGCATTCAAAAAGTCAATGATCTCATCTAAGCTGAAAACCTGGCCTTGTTTATAAAGGGCTGAGAAAAGTTCTCTGAAAAATTCATCATCCGCAGGATAATCAAGCGTGATACGTATATCTGGCCTTCGATGTTTTTCATTATCAATAGGTAAACAATACACGTCAAAAGTATCAGTATCCGTAAAATAACGAGCCCAGGCTCCAGTATCCGAGGAATCTTTTATCTCCATAGCCTTTTTTAAAGCAGAAGGCTTTATCCCATAAGTGAACGCACCATGAGGAAGATCGAAGGACGTAATCAGATCAGGGCCATTTTTTTCAAATACCTCAACTATCTTGTCAGCATAAAGAGGATCCACACAAGGACAATCGGCCGTAATGTTTAGGATATAATCTAAATCATGTATTTGTGATGCACTATATAACCTTTCAATTACATCATCTTCATCTCCTCTAAAACACTCAATACCATTATTTTTCGCAAACTCTTCCAGAGGATCGTCCTGGGAATTTGTTGATGTACAAAGAACGATCACATCCGTTCTTTTTGACAATCTGATCCTATCCACCATATGCTCTAAATACGTCTTACCCTCAATTTCGAGTAATAATTTCTTGGGAAGACGTTTAGACTTCAAACGGCCAGTAATCAAATACCCTACTTTCATTTTTAGTTTTATCCTTTTAACTTTTAATAATGCCGTATATATGCCTCATGCAAAGCTCTACCAATCTTTTCCATTTCAAATTTTATATCCTCACACTCGTTAATTCTTGCAGCCCAATTGCGATGCCGCATACCCTTAACAGCAACTTGTTTGATAGCTGAGACATAACGCTCAATATCTTTTTGGTCCGGCGTGTACCCATCACTGATCTTTTCAATTGCTTCAATACAATCTTGATATGTATTGACCTTAAATAAACTTCTACAGCCCTGATACCAAACATTTCCAAAAAACAATGAAGGTTTCCCTCTCACAGCAGCCTCCCAGCTTACAGTTCCCGAAACCGAAGCAACTGCCTGTGAACCATCGATCAGTTTAAATGTGTCTATCTCTATCGGAATCATCTCTACATTAGGATATGAAGCAATTTTCTCATAGAAATGACGATCTCGACTCAATGAGCCTCTAATACCCCCGCAAAAAATCCCTGGGTGCTCTTTATAATAAATCACCCACCCACTTGGAAGACTGGACGACAATATATCAAGCACTAAAAACAGATCTTCATATAACCGCGCATTGGGACAATTAGACGCTTCTGGCTGATAAGGTGCAGCAAAATAAATATACTTCATGCCAAAATCAGGCTGAGAACAGAGTGGTGTATATATTTTTTTTAATCTTCTGTTCTTCCTGCGAAGACTGTCTATAAACCAAAAGTGCTCAAACCAGTTCATCCTGGAATCAGAACTTTCAAAGGGTTTTTCATTCTTCTTATAGGCAACCGGAACCTTACGAAAACCCTCCCCCCGAACAAGGGTCAGAATAATAAGACGCATTAGCTCTCTTAATTGAAACTTCTCTTTTCGTTCTAATTTTTCATACGATTCCTTAATATAGTCTGGCGGGCTTGCCTTTTTACCTCTTAAATTGTCCAAGAACGCACTCACATCTGGAGGAATATCTATTTGTTCCTGAGAATTATATATGTCGTAAAACGGGGCAGCCATATCTTCCATAGAAATACCTATTACATTGCTGTCATTAAAATGTATTACAGGATCAATGAATACAGTTGGTATTGAATAGCAATACTTGCATAACAGGTAAAGCACATAATCTGTCACAGTATGCGGCCATGCATCACAAACATAAATATCAGGCTTCAACTTATGTATTACAGTGTTCCAATATTTAATGATTTCATAGTAATATCTGCGCCTTTCATAAAAACTATAATTCCTACCCGTGGTATCCTCCAGCATATTAAGACAACTTAATTCGTATTTTGAAATTGCATCGATAATACCGGCATCTATGGGAACTGGCTGCCCTATCTTTGAATAATCAAAATTAGCTTGCCGCATCGACATTTCATCATGAGTTACAGCATTTGGATAATATTCTTTAGCCCATTGCAATGTCTTTCCTTGACAAGAAAAGAACACAGGATCCCAATCATGCCTTTCTTTAAGATAATCAGCAATCAATGTATATTCATTGTTAAATCCAATATAAACAACATTTTTACCCATGCATCAAGCTCCCTTGACTTTAATCACTTTTGCGGGATTTCCAGCAACAACTTGACCTTCTTCAACATCAGCAATAACCAATGAATTGGCAGCAATAGTAACATTATCACCTATTTTAATGTTCCCTAATATTAACGAATTAGCGAACAAAATAACATTATCACCAATCTGGGGCCCTGCTTTCTTGTATTCTTCAGGTATGAATGTCTTTGGCTTTACAATAGAATATTCATTTATAGAATGGCCAACCGTGCATCCTTGATATACCCTAAAACCCTTACCAATTTTGCATCTTGACCCTATTATGGTTCCTACGCTATGATCAAAGTAAAAACCCACATCGATATCTGAACTCCAATATAGCTCACATCCACATAGAACTTTCATTAGAAAATGCATATGATATTTCGAACTGTCCTCATACTCCTGCTTGTCCATTTTCTTGACCAACCTATACAAGAAAACCGGCAAACCCCCTTCATTTCTTAAGATACTATCCTCTACTTGCTCTGAGTCCATTTCAGGAAAATGATACTGGAAATCTAAAACAGTGTCGTGAAAAGCACTTTTTATCAAGTCCCCATCATCGACTGGACAAGAATTAAATATTAATTTTTCTAAATGAAAATTGATGAACTCTTTTATTGCCATGGACTATTCCCCCTCTATTTTCAAAATAATAAATTGCATATCAAATAGGCAAAGATTCTATTTTTTGCTCATTTTTACTAGCATTTTTAGAATACTTCAAACTCATCAAATACTCTTTATTGTAAATATCTCTCTGCGCAAACATTAGGTTGTATTTTTTCTTTATGGCTTCATAATCTTTATGATGTACGAAACGCTTCATAAAATTATCCACCCTTTTTCTTGTGCGCGTATGAAAATATTGAAATGCAAATCTACGTATTTCTAGAAGATCATACTTCTTTAACCCTGGTGGTACATAAACAACCCCATATGTCGTGTATTTGTTAAAATCATTTGTTAAAATACCGCCTTCTTTTAATGCCTTTTCTCTCACCTTGGTTTTAGGATACGGGACCATAAGTTGAAATCCTGGAGAATCAAGGTCCAGCTTATCTGCAAAAGTTATCGTTTCCCATACAGTATCAATTGTGTCTTCTGGAAAACCTATAATAAATCCTGCATAAACTAAAAACCCGACACTTTTTAATATATCGACGGCATCGACAATTTGATCTAAAGATATATTTTTATTTATTCTTAAAACTTCTGAATTGCCGGATTCTATCCCAATAGTCACCCTTTCGGCTCCGAGCTCCTTCATCCTCATGAGCATCTTTTTGTCACTAACTAAATTTGCGCGCGTCTGAAAAGTCCATCTAATGTCAACTTTCCTCTTTTCAAGAATATCGCAAAACTCAAAGACCCTTTTTTTATCAAGCGTAAATACTTCATCTGCTATGCTGAAAATGTTAATATCATATTTCTTTTGAAACCATTGTATCTCGGATACAACGTCATCAAGGTTTCTATAGATCACCTTCCGATGCGTTAGCAAATGATTGCTACAAAAAGTGCAATTAAACGAACATCCTGTGCTGGCAAAAACAGAAAAACCTTTTTCCTGTGATCCAAAAATACGCGGTGAAAAGAATTCAGTCAGGTCAACGTCACTCCAATCGGGAGACCCTAGACTATCTACATTCTCATCATTTTTTGGAACTATAATCATTTTATCATTATCAGAATAAACTGTTCCGGCTATATCACGTGACTTTGACCTATCTTGATAGCTACGTATTATTTGCTCCATCGGCCCCTCGCCCTTTCCAATGACCACATAATCACACTTATCAAATAGATCTTCAGGGCAAAGTGACGCATGTACCCCACCAGCAACGATCCAAGCTTGTGGAAACAATTTCTTACATACATCAATAATATGCAAAGCTACTTTTAGCGTAATGGTAAACGGCACCGAAACACCGATTATATCTGGTTGATACTCTTGCAATTTGGAGAAAAGATATTCCAATCTATATCCCATGGCGGGGCAATCAAACAATTTAAAATCAGCTGAAAGGTCCAGCTTTCTCAAACTACCTAGAAGATAAGGAAGCGAATAAAACAGCACCCTCCTTGTATAAGGCGGGTTAATTAATCCTACTTTTGTTATTTTTGAACTCTCCATATATATAGATCCCCACTAAACTCTCGACTGATCTCAAGTTGTCAATAGATCATTCAATCCTTAATTTTAATTTATTGACCATATCTTTATACTCACTCAATTGACCCACATCTATCCAAGACTTTTCAGAGACTGGGAAAAGCCCAACTTTTAATCCTGCCTTCATTACTTTTCTGATTAGATCGGTCATATCAAAGCTCGTGTTTTCAGGAATATACTGCAACACATTCGGCTCCAAAAGGTACATCCCTGTATTCACAAGAAAATCGTACTGTGGTTTTTCTTGAATTTCTTTCAAGACACCACCATCGTCAATAGTACAAACTCCATAAGGAATAGTATACTGACGCATAGAACCAACTAAAGTTAAGTCATACCCGCCCTTTTCATGAAAATCATAAAAAGAGCCATAATCTGTACGGATAATAATGTCACAGTTGGAAACAAAGAATGTTTTTTTTATCTTATCCTCTAGATACTTCAGAGCTCCCGCCGTACCAAGAGGCTCTTCCTCGTATATATAATCAATCCGATACCCTAACTCATGATCATGAAAATATGCCTCTACCATCCTGCCTTTATCTTTCAATGAAATATAAAATTTATTGATCCCAAATTTACCAAACTCATCCATAATAACTTTTATTACTGCATCATTGCCAAGAGGAATAAGCGGCTTGGGAAGGATCCTGGTAAATGGGTCCAAACGGGCCCCCTTCCCCCCAGCCATAATGACTACCGGCACATCTATAGTACATCTAACTTTACATTTATCCTCACTATAGAACTCCTCAATCGATATAACATCAACTAGCTTGTTATCATCATTAAGTACTGGTATTTTCTTTACAATAGTATTGTCAAAAATGCTAGCAACTTCAGAATCTTCAAAACCCGTCATAATACTATAAAAATCTCTGTTAAGTATGCTTGTTATACTCTCATCTAGCTGTATTCCATTATGAACAGCATTTCTAAAGTCACCATCCGTTATGACTCCAATCACATTATCTTTATCATCAACACAAACGCAAAATGCCTCACCGACCTCATCCATCTTTTTAACCGCATCGCGAATGGAAAAGAAAATCGGGACTTTGAATTTTTCGAACTTTTTCATTTTTTGCTCCATGCTAAATTTTCTAAAATAGCTTCAATTATTTATCTATTACCCAACAAACCTATATTTAAGAAAAAATCGTCCAAAGCGCTTCTGTTTTTCAGGATATTGAGATTCCCACTGCTTACAAACTGTATCATATTGGTCTTTATTGAATAAGACCTTTCCTATAAAAAAGCCTCTTTTTTCATTCGAAAATCTAGACTTAAATTGAAACAACGAATTGCCCCTGGCGCCATCCTGCGCACCCCCTAAATGAAACCAACGCACACCTTGTTTCTTAAATGCAAGTATTGACTCGTTAAGCATAAAACTATTGGGACGCCACTTCTGAGCATCACGATTACTAGCAGAAAGATGATAATGCCCGTATATTCCATTACGTAAAAGGACAGTAGCCGCAATACAACGTTCATCTTTCAAAACAACACCAAGAAACGCATATGGAGATAACCGTGACATACCTTCAAAATATTCACGATCAAAGAAGTAGAATTCGTCAGCCTCAACACGATTCATAGTTGCCTCATATAATAAGCGGAAATCCTCCAGATGCCTCCATTCCATATCAATCTGAAAGCTAAGACCTGCCCTTTGAGCCTGACGTATCGCATTGCGATGTTTACCATGCAATTGCTCACGCCACAAACTCTCTTCGGATAATGACAAATCAACAACAACCGTCTCCCTAAGAGGAACGACTTCAATAAAGGACTGTCTCTCTAATATTTCTTGATTTCCAAGCAAGGGATGAAATCTTAAGAATCCCGCCATCACACCTTCCTTACGTAATTCATCGACCATATGACCGGCTGCACGGGAAGCAAAATCACAGTCATCATTATTAACAATAGGTCCACCATACCCGTAAGGAGTCTCGACATCATAAATCTCATCATCAAGGAACAAAACCCTTCTTTTTAAGAAAGGGCACAACAAACATTTGTTGTCTTCAATATAAACAAAACATATCGGCTCATCACCTCCCCTGACCTGCGCTCGAACGTACTCTTCCATATAGTAGACATCTTTTTTTTCTTCAGAGAAAAGCTCAAGATATTCATTCCATTTGTCTGTCAACATAACCTCTGCTCCATCAAAAATTCTGCATATTTAAAATCGAATTCTGTATCAATATCCACAGACCTCTCCCTTGGCATAACGTACGCATACGTCTTATCAGAAAAATACGTATTTTTATTCTTCAAAAGCGAATACGTCAAAACAAAAACTGATCCATTGGGCCTATAAGCTTCTTCAATCTCTTGCCTGTTCTTATTCTCAATAGGCTTATCAAAATACGTTTTAAGAAGACCTTCTGAATTTATCTTCATAGCCCAGACGGGAGGACATTGCATTTCATTACAGGAGATAACAGAATCGGCCTTTTTACTACGAAACAGATCTATTGCATTATCAATATCTTCAGCCAACCTTAAGGGAGACGTAGGCAACAATATTACAAACTCTTCATATTTCTGACCATATTCTCTACTAAGCCTTTCAATCGTATATATATAATTGTCAATAGCAAGAGAATGGTCCTGCGCCAATTCCTTAGGCCTCATGAACGGAATATCCACATCACAAGCTCCAGCCACTTCAGCGATCTGGGGATCATCCGTTGATAAAATAATACGCTCAACATTCCGGCTTGACTTTGCCGCCTCGATCGTATACGCTATCAGCGGCTTTCCGCACAACATTTTAACGTTCTTTTTAGGAATCCCCTTCGATCCCCCTCTTGCTGGAATAATAGCTAACATAATGTCTCCTCTAACAATATCAACCAACGTTTTTGGCCACAGCCATCATATGAGACGACAGGCCATTATCCGCTAAAAATTTTTGGAATTTTTCGCCTAATTCATCCCACTCTTCCACTAAAACTTTTTTCATAAATGGACTATTGTCTACATTCAATTCACCACTCAATATTCTCTTTCTTACCAATTCAGCATCCAACAATCCAGGCGTTCTTACTTCCACAACTTCAAAACCACAATTCTCCAATAGATAACGGATAGAATCAGGATGAAAATAATTCAAATGCAAAGGCCCTTGAAAAACGCCAGAGAGTGAACCCAGCATAAAAACATCAAAACCTTTCGAATTCGGAGTAGTAAGAACGAACAACCCTTTTTTCGACAAGCTTTTTTTACAGGAAAGAATAAACTCTCTGGGATTAAATAAATGTTCAATCAATTCAAAGTTTGTAATAATATCAACATTCTTTAAATTGGCCTCTTCAATGGGCATTTCTATGACATTTAATCCCTTATTACGGCAACTTTTAGCAGTCAGGGCCCCCGATTCGACAACAGCAACTTCATCAAAAATATTTAAGTTAACAAGTTCCTCTCCAAAGGTACCGTAACCTGCTCCAACATCTACAATCTTTCCCATTGAACAATTATATTTTTTAGCCATATCAACAACTTTCTGGGCACGAGGTTTAAAAATGTACTGCCTTCTTGTTTCCTCGCTCAAAGGATATATTTTTTCAACCCATATCCGAGAAGCTTCATGAGATGCTTTTTGATAATCCATTAACATATCAAAGGTCGGCCTAGGATTTATATAGGTAGTTTCGCATTTTTGACATGTCACAAACTGGAATCCGCCCTTATCGAAGCTCTTATCCCATTTTTCCTCGCCACAGGCAGGGCATGGAACAGTCACAAAATCCCGACTACGCTTTACTAATTCCTCGGTACATTTCCTGTGAACCTCTTGTTTTTCATCAATATATTTCCCACACCGCATGTCTTCTTCTCTCATGACTTTTCCCCATCAATAAATTTTGGACCAAACTGAAGAGCAAAATATTTAGCAAAATTATCAATATAACATTTGCGACTGTTAAATGTTTTATCGTTGACCCTGGCATCACAATGCTCACAATCGTATCCCATCTTTCTTAAAGTGTCATAATCCTCATCGGCTTCCGCCCTTCTCAACCTTTGAAAAATGTCAGAATTCCAAGCAGCCATCATGTCAAGCTTACCATTTTTGTCTTTGAAATTAGCGACAACAATTCTACTGGCATGATCTAAAGCACATGGAATAATTGAACCATCCCATCGAATAGTGAAAAATCTCCAAGGAACACTGCACCCATCCACTTCAGGCCCAGAAGAAACACTTTCACTTTTCTTATCCTTATCAGCCATCTTGCTATCCCCATGAAGGGAAAACATCTTATATGTATAAACTCGATCTACCTTGCCTTCCCACTCCTTTTCAAAATCATCCATTTCATGTTCATTTATGGGACTAATGACCGAGATAACACTTACATGACAAGGATGGCCAACCTCATCGTTTATCTTTTGAAATGCTTTAATATTGGTACATACCTTCTCGAACATCGGCTTGCCGGTCATTTTTTCATACGTTTCTGCAGTAGTCGCATGCAAAGAGACCTGGATCCTTTTTAAACCTGCGTCTAACAATTTTTTTGCCTTGTCAACTGTAAGAAGCACTCCATTGGTAATGATATAACAGCAACATCCTTTCTCCGTAGCCATTCGCACAATCTCTTCGATTTGCGGATGAAGAAGAGGCTCACCTCTCCCTATCAAGGTAATTGTAGGATTTATACCTGAGCTTTCAAAACAATCCAAAATATCCTCCCAAAGCTCCAAAGACAACTTGCCCTTCTGTCCCTTGACTTCTGGTGGAGTACATGTGGCACACATCAAATTGCAAACATTGGTAGGTTCAACATAAATATGATTCGGCAAAGAAGTTACCTCTAAAGATCCTTTCTTTATTTCTTCCAACCGCATCAATTCCACACTCAATAGTTTTTCTATCATTCCTTCAATATTTAATTTTTCCACAGTATTTTTTCCTTTCGTGTCCCAATTCATTTCAATATTTTATAAATTTGAAAAGGCTGTATATTGCCTCCATCCTGAAACAATAATTCATATTCAGCAGGATCCAATTTCTCAAAATCCCTCGGGCAAACATAAACAATGTAGCCATCATAATGTTTCGTAATAATATAATCCTTAATTTTTTTTAAAACCTCTTTCAGCACATTGTATTGAAACGGATTAAAAAAATAAAACGTCCGGATATCTCCTGACAATTTATAATGCACTGCATCAACACAATGGATACCAACATCAGACAATTGTTCCCTCTCCATGTTTTTTTTACAGATTTCATAAAGATTCCTGGAAAACTCAACTCCGATCACATGTTTAAAACCCATTCTCTGTGCCAAAACAAGAACACGTCCTTTGCCGCAGCCATAATCAATAAAACCATAATCTTGTATTGTATCATCGATGATTTTAAGTTGAGAGCATATTCGACTAAATTGCCTAGCATCTGTAGGCTCATATTTATTCATGAATTCCTTATTCGCTGAATCAATCGTGTCATAAAGATCTTCCTTATTCACAAAGGTTTCCGTATCCAGTCGATTAGTCCTATCAAACCAACTGATCTTACGCGAAACCCAATATATAACCATCCTAAAAATCCTATCGAATGTCATCTTTATATTTTGTAGCATAAACTATTATCTCCAACTGTTTATTGTTCTAGGTCTTCCCAGGCAAGCAGTTCATCCGCACTTATATCTTTTTTAACTGTCCGGTTCAGGATATATGGTACTTCATGTATCTGTATCCCTGTTCCCGGACGTTTGAAAGTAAGAGCGTCAGCTGTAATCTTGTCACCTTTTTTAAACTCTTTAATCGTGCAAACACTTCGCCTTAACATATTCTTATACTCTTCATCCTGTTCAGAAATAATGCGTTTATATTGACCAAGAGCGGTATAAATACGTTTCCCCTCCGTTACAATGATCTTCATTTCCTCAGGATTCGCCGATATTGGGTGATCCCCTGTTTCATTGGTGTTATCCAAAGTAAAATGTTTCTCTATTATGCAGGCACCTTGTGCGATTGCCGCAAGACAAACTGAATATCCTTTTGAATGATCCGAATACCCTATTGGTAAACCAAAATAATCCCTTAATAATCTTATATTTCTTAAATTAATATATTCATCCTTAGGAGGGTATGCTGCGGAACAGTGCAGAAGCGCAAGATCTTTATTGCCTGTAGAGAAGATGGCATCTACGGCTTCCTCAATTTCTTGTAACGTTCCTAAGCCTACTGAAAGTATTATTGGTTTTCCCTTGGACGCTGCATATTTTAGAAGTGGCAAATTAGTCAGATCGAATGAAGCTATTTTAATGAATTCTACATCTCGGCTTGCCAAAGTATCAACAAACACATTAGATACAGGTGTTGACGCAAATCCAATATCAACTTTTTTACAAAAGCTTATCAAATCATCTATCTCGCTATTTGTTAAGGTCAATCGATCAAGAGTCTCTGCCAAAGTCTCTCCCGGGAGATCACCGGCATTATTATCATAAAAAGATTTAGTAAACAACGAGTCTTTGTCGAAACTTTGAAATTTTGCACAATCACATCCGATTTCCTTCGCTTTTAAAATTAATTTCTTTGCTATTTCGATATTTCCATCATAATTGCAACCTATCTCAGCAATAATAAAGGGTTCCCCGCAATTACTTATTTTCTTACCTCTTAAATTCATTCCCTTCTCCTTTCATAATTAAATAAATTTCGCGCAGTGGATCTAAGCTGAAATGCTCAGCACAACGATCATGTAAACTTGATCGCTCTTCATAAGAATTGAGCAGCTTCAAAAAAATAGCATTAAAAGCCTCTTGTCTTATATCAGCGTAATAACCGGCATATTCAATTAAATTTTTCTTATGCAGCACCAATCCTACCTCATTCTGCCTCTCATTTAAACCTATACATATTTGTGGAACATTTAAATGACAAAGCTCACTCAGTATATTTCCACAAGCTGTTATCGCCATGTCATTTTCCAGGAACAATGGCAAAACGGATTTAAGATCTTTATGGAATTTCCACTTAAGACCAGAATTATCCAAAAGCTCCCTCAACTCCTCTTCGTGCCTATATATACCACCTATAAGGAAGTTAAATGTCACCTCGGACAAATCATGAGCAAGAGAGGCCGAAATAATATGTTTTGCCACTTGATGCGTAACATTATACGGGTCATGCCCTCCAAAACTTATGAGAACATTCTCTACCTTGTCCTTAACTTCAATTTTATTTTTAATGAACTCCGGAGATACAAGAGAATACTTTTCTCCACACAGCACGATCTGCTTGTCACTTGTATAGTCGTATTCGGTTTGATTCGGATCACTTGCTATTACAAAGTCAGCTTTTATATTTACCTTCTTAAAATCATCCGTAATGGCCAAAACTCCTTGTTTAGCATGGCTGGCAAACACGCTCATCAATTCGTCATTCTCGCATTTCTCATAAAAGTCAACAACAATGATATCAAAACTGTTTTTCCCCAATATGTCCTTTGTCTCTTTTATTTCATCCTTTATGCAATCGAATACAACTTTTTTATAGTCATATCCCCTCACGACCTTTTCGCTAAACTCATAATCATTGATCAAAAATTGAATATCCCAGCCTTCCCCTTTAAAATAATCAGCCATTCCTCGACATCTAAATATATGCCCGGTCCCTATGTTTCGATGACAATCTGCCCTAAAAAGTATTTTCATCTCAATTTCTCGTGAATCTCATTTAATGTCATTTCATAAAAACTTTTATCAACATTTAATCTCTCAAAATACACGGACAGGTCATCCTGTTTTTTACAGGGAATATCCAAATGCTCTATCTTATCAAAAAAATTATTCAATACTTCAACAGAATTCCTGGCGTTCAACCATTCTGCGAACTCTAAGAACGGCATGTCATAATCAAGTTTGAATTCTTGTTGATAAATAATATCCCCCGAATCAATGTCCTCATTTACCCAGTGAAGAGTAATCCCGATAAACTCTTCCTTATTCTTTATAGCCCAAAATTCTGGGGATGGGCCACGATATTTAGGCAATAACGACGGATGTAGATTTATTATCTTGAGCTTCGACAATAGTTCTTTTTTGAAAATCTTTTCAAAAGCAACGGAAACTCCTACAAGATCCGTTTTTCCTGTCTGCTCTAAATAATCTATGGCCGCCCTGTTAACAGCCTTACTGTTTTTTTGGTAAATATTGAATACAGGTATATTGTGCTCAACAGCAAAATCATAAACGAGATTATAATATGGATCTTTGGAATTAGGATCATATTGGGTAAAAACTGCCTGGATATGGATATCAGGTCTCTTATAAAGGGCATCAATACAAAATCCCCCACGGCCCCAACTACCGAAATAAACAATATTGAATATTTTCTGACCCTTCAAAGTCTATCCCCCTTCCTGAACCTTCTTTATAAAGTTCTTACTCTCTTGTAAACCGCAATTAAACAAATAATCCAAACAGCCTAGCCCTGGAATAAATTCTCCAGCATGATATTGCGGATACTGCGGATGCTCGAACTTCTGGAACATTAATTCAATTTTTGCTTCCTTAAAGGATTGATAATGTTCATCATTGAAATATTCTCTTGCCCCTTTTCCCGATAAATATACGTCAGCATCAAGAGCCTTGCAGATGTTTAAAACCAACTCGCTCTTAACTCCCAAAACCTGGAGATCAGATGAAAGCACAATACGGCACGTTATACCAAAAGCCTCAAGCGACGCATACATAGTTTGAAGTACAATGTCCTTAAGATATTCATAGCGTCTATCATAAATGGGTCGTATCCATCGATCGATATCACTAAAAAAGGGATGTTTCCCATACCAATCCTTCAAAACCCTATAGTGCTTCGCAGAAAACTCAACATCCCTTATTTTTGCTTCATTGATCTTAACTCCCAAATTGTAGTGGATAGGAATAGTTAAATACGCCTGCTTACCATGAGCTGAGAAAATATTCCTACGCTGATATGAATCTTTATTTAACTGAACATGATCCAAAATGACAAAAACATCACACTTTGCCATCTTATCTAACAAACCAAACCAAGGCCAATAACTTGGTTGATGAATAGAAAGGATCATGCTTTCTCCTTAAGCAACATAAAGGCCTCTGCAAATTCAACTCCAATGCTACTGCCTCTAAAGCGGGAAAGGGCTTCTATCGCATCCAAACTTCTGGGCAACGGCGAAGGCATCTGCTCTGAACCATAAATTTTAAAAATTCCTAATTTTTTCTGCCAATGGGCACTCACATCCACAAAAACATTAGGAAGAAATGCATTCCCCGGTAGCGCTGGGGCAAATTCTGTTTCAGATAAACATTCGTACATCAAAACACGTTTAATGAAAGGAGATCTAAAAGACTTACAACAACTTATGGCAGCATTAAATGTGACCTTATGGTCTGTATGAATATCGCTTTGATTAGGAAGATATACAACAGAAGGTTTTATATCCTGGATAATGTCAGAAACTTTCCCAACAATATCCCTATAGGGTACCGTATCCAGCATCGTAGTTGAAAAATCCAACTGCACAACTTTTTCAAAACCATAAATTTTAGAAACCTGTGCAATCTCGTTCTGGCTTTGACTCACGACCTCATCCGCCCATCCATTTTCCACATGAATATTGGTCATGATAAGCCAATAAATTTTATCACCATGATTCTTATGTTTTAATAATACCCCACCGCAGCCCAGTGTTTCATCATCAGGATGCGTTGCAACAACTAAGACATTTTCGCTCATAACAATAACCTTTCGTTATTTGCCCAGATTATTCACTCTTCGAACAGGATTTCCTACATAAACTCCTGATTCCTTAATAGATTTCACCACAACTGAGCCTGCACCGATCACAACATCGTCCGCGATCTCCACAAAATCGATAACCGTACTATTGCTCCCGATAAAAACCCTCCTACCTATTTGACACTTTCCATTAATAATGCTGCCTGTTGAAATATGACAATGATCGCCAATAATTGCATCATGCTCAATCACTGCAGCGGTATTAATAATACAATTTTTGCCGATCCTCGCGCCTGTATTGATCAATGCGTTATGCATCACAATGGTCCCATCATCAATGCTAGCGCCATCTGATACGAACGCCAACGGTGAAACCACGACCGGAAACAATGCTCCCAATTGCTTGAGGTGTTCAAACTTATCAACCTTGATCCAAAAATCTTTTCTGATGCCAAGAGATACATGAAAATTCTGATGTTTTTTCAATAAGCCTGGAAGGTCATTATCGCTTGCGATGATCTCATGATCTAAAACCCTAGTATGAAGTTTTTCCTCTACATCAACAATACCCGCTACATTATAAATACCTTCAGCCCGTATAACATCAATACAGGCTTTGGCATGACCTCCACCACCCACAAGAATCAGATCTATTTTATTCATCAGCAATAACCTCTTTTATGGTTGAAGCAACAGTTTTGATATCCTCTTCACTATTTAACATGGAACTGGGAAGGCAAAGACCTCTTTCATAAATTTCATGAGCACAAGGACAATTCAATGAATACTCGCTCAGATAAGGCATTTCCCCCAGAGGCAGGAATATCCTCCTTGTCGGAATACCCTTGTTTTTTAGGTCTTTCATCAAAATCTCAATATCAAATTCCTTATCTATTTTTATGCAAGAAAGCCATGCACTTTCTTCAGACCCCCGATTATCCTGAAAACCAATATAAGAGATATCCCCCAAAACATCTCTATATATTTCCTTAAACGATTTTTTCTTTCTCAGAAATTTATTTATTTGCTCAAATTGGGCCAACCCTAACGCAGCCTGAATGTTAGTCATTCTAAAATTGAATCCAATTTCGCCATGAAAACCAGGCCTATGTTGGTCTTTTGCCTGATTAGCCAAATAGCGAATATATTCCATTCTTTCTATATCATCACTAACAACCATACCTCCGCCACCTGTTGTTATTAATTTATTACCATTAAAACTTAAAACCCCCATATCTCCCAAAGTTCCTGTTTGTTTGCCTTCTACTTTAGCACCCAAGCTCTCGGCAGCATCTTCTATAACATAAATACCATTCTCTCTTGCGATCATTTTTATCTTATCCATATCGCAGGGATTGCCATACAAATGAACAGGAATAATAGCCTTTGTCCTATCAGTAATAGCTTCTTGAACTCTTTCAGGATCCATATTCCATGTCCCGATATCAACATCAACGATCACAGGCGTGGCATCCACATAAAGGATGGGATTAATACTCGCAGCAAAAGTTAAAGAAGGAACTATAACCTCATCCCCCTTCCCTATGCCCAATGCATACAAAGACATATGCATGGCTGCCGTACCGCTTCCAACAGCAACAGCGCCTTTGACACCCAGGAAACCTGATATCCGTTTTTCAAATTCAGGAATAAAAGGACCAAAGCTAGAAACAAAGCCCTTATCTATTGCTTCATTCAAATACTTTTTTTCTAGTTCTCCAACGACAGGAGCATCAAGTTCTATTTTCAATTTCCTCTCCTATATCCGGATAATTGTTATGATAAATACTATTATTCGTATCAGTAATAAGGCCCGACCTCAACAATTCGATGACCTCTCTGACTCCATCATCAACAGCATAAAGATTCTCCAGATCCAAATATTTCTTTAATTTTGAAAAATCAACTTTATAATCCCTCAGGTCTTTCCCTTTCTCAGTGATGTCAACAACCAGATCAGGAATGACCCTGGTAACCGCCTCAACAACCTGTATCTTCTGATAATTCTGGCCAGCATAACCAACATTAAAAATATTATTTTTCACCTTATCAAATTTGTTTATCATTTCCAATACCGTCCTTGCCACATCAAAAACATGAATATACGGCCTGTACGTATATGGCAAGAACACATCTAAATATTTTTTTAAATATCCATTCATTGCAAACTCATTTACTGTTAGATCAAACCTCATCCTTGGAGAAACTCCATAAACGGTTGATAACCTACAAATCACCCAATCAAGCCCTTTATCGCTATTTATAAAATATTTTTCGGCATTGACTTTTGTCTCAGAATACAAAGACAACGGCTGCAATTGGGCCTCTTCAGTAGCAATACCATCGGCAACTCCATAATTAGAACAAGTGGAGAAGAAGAAAAGTCCTTTAATCCCTTTTTGCGATGCTTGTTGAAATAAATTCACTGAAGCTTCATAGTTGATTTCATATGTCAACTCTGGGAATTTTTTACTGGCAGGCTCACCGACTACTGCAGCTGTATGAATAATGAAATCCACTCCGTCAAGCGCCCTATTGATCAAACACTTATCGCGTATATCACCCCTAATAAACTCATAATTAGGATTAGCCAAATGCATCAGTGGAATATCTTTTTTAAACCACAATAGATCGACCACCCTTACCTTATATCCATTCTGTAAAGCTAAACTACTAATGACATTGCCAATATAACCAGCTCCACCTGTAACAAGAATCGTTTGCATCTTACCACTCTCTTTTTCTGATTCATTAAACATATATCCCTCTCCATGCATTTATTCTCATAGCTATCAAACCAAGCACCGAAGAAACGATATCTTTTAATAAACGCACCTTTGAATCCTTATTATTACTCCATTCTACTGACAACTCACAAATCTGAAGATTATGCTTAGCTGCAATAAGCATAAGTTCTGAATCAAAAGCCCATCCCTGGACCCTCTGCCTAGAAAAAATTATTTCCGCTGCCTTCTGGCTGAACATCTTGAATCCACAAGTAAAATCACTAAATTCAGTTTGTGTAAAAAAACGTGATAAAATTGTAAACACACGCCCGCAAAAACGCCGTGTAAATGGCTGCCTAGACTTCAACAAATAAGGTTCCTTCTTCCGAGTTCCAATAACCACATCATTCCCATCCTTCTGAATAGCAAGAAAAAACTTCTCTATTTCATTTAAAGATGTAGACAAATCAACATCCATGAACAATCTATAAGCCCCCGTTGCAGACATCATGCCGGTTTTAATTGCCTGACCTTTTCCTCTGTTATTAGGAAAAGACATAACCATAATTTGCTCAGAGACATGTTGATCGGCTTTTTGCTTAGTACAATCTACTGAACCATCGTCAACAACAATAATTTCATAAGATATGTTAAGCGTATTCAATTGGGCCTGCAATTTTAGAATACATTCTTCAATATAGTTTTCTTCATTGAACGCCGGCAAGATCACTGACAAATTTATTGTATTATTCTGCATTTCGTATAGCTCTCATTTCGTTGAATTTTTCCAAAAAATAAAGAACAACAGAGTCCCAGCACCAGCCTATATAAAAACAAAACAAAGGCATTATCCAAACAAACTGCCTCTGAAGGAACCAATATCCTTTTGATACATCCAATGTTAACTTAAAAAGTATCGGAATGAGAACAAGCAGAAAAAAGAATCGCACTTGCTTATCGCGTTCTTTAGTAGGCAGAATACAAGCTACAGGTAGAATACCAAACAAAAAATAAAACTTTTTATTTCCAACCAAATTACAAAACACTCCTTTTAAGAACCCAATAATATCAATTACCGGATTTGGAATAAATCTAAAAACATCATAATTGTGCTTATTTGTACTTGCATCCAAAATATTGATGCCCTTATTCCCTGTTGCATACCACAAAAATAATGGAATAGCTACCAAAGCCAACATAATGAGAAAAGGCGATAAATCCTTAATCATGCACATGACTTCCCGCTTGTCTAATGCGCAAGACATAAAGAATAACATGCAGAAAAAAACAATCATTGCGCCATAAGCATGGTAAACAATAATGGATACGAAAAGAACTCCAATAAAAAATTGTTTTATTTTGCTTAAAACATGGATACGATCAACGATATCCTCAGAAAAATAAAAACAAGCCAGTGAAAGTGTCGGCAAAACAGCATACGGCCTGAATTCAAAACCATGGAATATTAATTCTCGGTGAAAACAGAGCAAAGAAAAAGCGATGATCCATCCGATCTTACTTTTTAAGTATCGCTTGCATACCAGATAAAACAGGAAAAATCCTAAAATGGCTGATAAGATATGCGGAATATTTATGCCCCATTTATTCATGCCGAAGATCTGCACAAAAGGCCAGCACAGCAAATATTCACCGGGAAAACTGGTCAGTTCGCAATAACTCAGCCTTTGCCAGAATGGTTTTAACGGACCCACAGTATTATTAAATTGGTTGGTCTCATCAAGCCACAAGGAGCGACCGACTAAAGCCTTGTATCTAAAATACAGGCCTAAGCAGGTAAAAAAGACAGCAATGCATTGCTGATAATACCTGTTCCAAATACTATTGAGATTTTTTAAAGTGATTGGCATCCTGTTCCTCACTCTGCCTAATTACAAAATCGTCCCGTCTGTGTGTCTTTTCCGTTTCAACATCATCTTTTGATCTATGAAGGCGATAGTATACATCCTTATTATCCAACAGCTCCTGATGCGTACCCTGTTCCTTGATCTCACCTTTCTCCAAGATAATGATCTTATCTGCATTTTGTACTGTTGATAACCTATGGGCGATGACTAAAACCGTTGTATGCTTTGAAATATTATTGATTGCAGTCTGGATCTTCTTTTCTGAGATATTGTCTAAAGAACTTGTCGCCTCATCAAAAACGATGATCTCAGGTTTTCTTAGCATAGCCCTTGCAATGGCCACCCTCTGCCTTTGCCCACCTGAAAGCTTGACACCGGCGTCCCCGACAATAGTGTCATAACCATTTTCTGTCTCCATAATGAATTCATGCGCATTAGCAAGTTTTGCAGACTCTTCGATCATCTGATCAGTGCAATTTTCCATGCCGAATCTAATATTTTCCTTGATCGAAGTGTTGAAAATAAATGTCTCCTGACTGACATAACCAATTCTGGATAGATAAGATCTATTGGTAATCTCAAAAATGTCTTCTCCGTCTATCTTGATACTTCCTTTTTCAGGACGATAAAGCTTAAGCAAAAGATTAATGATCGTGGTTTTTCCTGAGCCAGAATAGCCAACAAGTGCGGTCATCTTTCTTCTATCAATAGAAAAAGATACATTCTTGAGTAAATAACCCTCCATGTCCTCATATTTAAACCATAAATTTTCAATAGCAATTTTATCATTAAATCCTTGCAATTCTTTTGTCTCCTCAACCCTTTTTACAATTTCTTCTTGGCAAAATCCATAAACTATCTTTGTGTCTGGCAGGGCTTCAGTTACAGACATAGTCGCACTGCCTATCGCATGAAGTGAGGGAAGAAATCTGTTGACAACAAGGCCAAAAGTACCCAGTAATGGTAGCAAAGCTATCATCTCATCACTGGGTTTTTGACTAAGAAAAATTCCCGTTGAGGCTATCAGGATATAGAATAGGAATTTAACAAAGTTTTCCGGGAATAGCTTTCCTATCATCATACGTAATTTATTAACCAACTCTTTGTTTATAGCTTCAGTGTACCTACCCTTCCACTCATGCGCAGTTAAGAAGATTTTAATCGACTTGATCCCTGTAATAAATTCGTTCAAAATAACATTCTTCCTCTGTTTTTCATTTACACAAATCTGAGAACTCTTTCGAATAAGCCTATTTGCCACATTTTTTATAACTGTTGCGTAAAAAAACCCTACTCCAAAAACTATAAAAGTTGCTTTCCAGCTCAAGACGACCAGTAAGAAAAACAAAAAAAATGCATTAATCAAATGATATGCCAAAGTGATCATCTGCAAAATAAGCACCGTGGTTTTCTCCGGGGCAATCGTTCCCGCATATATTAGTTCCCCCTGTTGATGATTAACGTAGAATCCATAATCAGCTGCAACGAACTTATCGAACATCCTCTTTTGTGTATCACCCATAATTCGCATCAACAACTTACTGGAAAGATAATGATAAAGAAGCTTAAGCATAACAGTCAAAAAAGAGATAGCAATCAGAAGAAAACATGCTGCCAAGAAAGGATTCCCAGGAGAAAATCGCTGAATAAATTTATTAAAATTCTCTAATACGAAATTAGAGTTTTTCAAACTAAGCCCATAATTAATAATTGGATATAATGCGGCCAAATTTAACATCTCGAAAAATCCAGAAAGAAGCATAAAGACTAATACTATGAAGCTATGTATCTTGTAATTTTTGAAAAAATACCAAATGATTTTTAAATCCCTAACAGCAACCTTCATGATTTATATTCCTTTTCACTAAAAGTCTTAAAGGTATTAGAAATCCCATCCTTGTGCCCCCTAATAAAATTCTCAATTGATATTTCCACCGGCAAACTATCTGCACCAATATCCCTCTCTAGCTTTGACACGTCTAAAGAAAGGTCTTTGCTTCTTTTGGCTTTGAAACCAAAATCATCAATCGACATAGGCTTTATCAGCCCTGCATCCAAACCCAACTTATCTGCGATCGCCTTGGCAAAACCGTATTTTGAAAGAAAACCGCTTGAACCTAAATTATAAACTCCTGCAATATCTTCCCTGATCGCTTTATCCATCAATCGAGCCAAATCAAAGGTATAGATCGAAGAAAAAATGGCATCTGTAAACCCATTGATTTCTTTATTTGCGCTCAAGGCATTGACGACCCATTCACCCAAGCTTTCTTTATTCTTAATATTCCAGCCGTAAAAATTAGTTCTAAACACCAAAGAACCCCGGGCCTTCAGGGCTTCTTTTTCTCCTTCAAGTTTTGTTCGAGCATACACGTTCAAAGGCCCCGTGGGATCATCCTCTTTGAAATTTCCTTTAATGCCGTCATAAACAAGATCTGTTGATATGTAAATGAATTTGGTTGACTGGGGCAAGGATTCCACAAGATTTTTTGTCGATTTCACATTTAATTCTTCTGCTTCTTGTGGTTTTTCTTCGCAAATATCCACGTTAGCCTGAGCCGCACAATGGATCACAATATCCGGATGCATACCATTAAGAATTTTTTCTATCTCCAATTTTTTTCTCAAATCACATGGAAAGATAGAAACTTTATCCATGGTTATTTCATGGTTTAGATAAAGCCCCGAGATTTCATAACGATCACGAAGACTGTAAGCCAAGTTGCTTCCCAAAAGACCGCTGACACCTGTAATCAATAACTTCTTTTTCATAATATTTAATCTTGTAAAGCCGTTGCTTGAGACTGGTTACTGGGGACTTGTACCCGTAACCAGCCGCAAGTCCCAAGTCCCTGCTACATTTTTTACTCCGGCACGTCATCCATCGCCCAGCGGGACGTTTCGATGGAATAATCATCCGCTATTTTCTCAACAAGAATTTTCAAATCATCAACAGATAACCACTCGCTATTATTGTCAGAAGTATAGCGAAATCCTTCCGGGCACATCTGCCCTTTTGTTGCCGCAATGCCCTTTAACAACTCTTTTTTAAAATTCGCATTATTCTGGACCACAAAACATTCCTTGAATTGGACGGCATTCCTTGCTTCATCCTCGCTGATGAGCGTTTCATGAACCTTCTCTCCAGGCCTGATGCCCACAACCTCCTGTTTGCAATCAGGAGCAATGGCTTTCCCCAAATCAACTATTTTCATCGAAGGAATACGAGGAACAAAAATCTCCCCCCCCTTGGCCCTGGAAAGCGATTTGATGACAAAATGAACAGCCTGATCCAATGTGATCCAGAACCGCGTCATCGCCTCATCAGTGATGGGCAATATCCCCGTTTTGGCCCGCTCCTGGAAAAACGGAATAACGGATCCTCTTGACCCCAAAACATTTCCATAACGCACAACGGAAAACTTTGTTTTCCGCTGGTTCTTCGTAAGACTATCTGCGATAAACAATTTATCGGAACATAATTTGGTTGCTCCATAAAGATTGATGGGGTTGCATGCTTTATCGGTCGATAAAGCAATTACCTTCTCAACTCCATTGACCAGTGATGCTTCAATAACGTTCATCGCTCCCAAAACATTTGTCTTGATATATTCTTCAGGATTTCTTTCGGCTGCCGGGACCTGCTTAAGCGCAGCTGCGTGAATGACATAATCCACACCTTCAAATACGCGAATCAATCGATCTTTGTCCCTGACATCTCCCAGAACGTATTCCAGGCAAGGGTGTTTTGTGGGGCTCCATTTTTGAGCCATCTCAAATTGCTTGAGTTCATCACGACTGAAAACAATGAGCCGTTTGGGCTTGTATTCCGACAGAACGATTTGAACCATTTTTTTCCCGAATGACCCTGTTCCACCTGTAATCAATATTGATTTATTATTTAGCATTTCTTTCCCCTCATTGATGATTATTGTTCATTTGCATTTTGGCTAACTCATGAACCAAATCAATGGCATTATCAAATTTATATTGACTCATATCCACATCCTCTTTGCAGACAAGAAGATATCCATCTACTTGTTCCTGCGGTACCTCATCAATATAAGTTAATGTATAATCATTTAGATTAAGGTCTTTGAAAACCATCTCGATCATCAAAGCAAAGTCAGATTTCCCTAAAACAACAAAATTCCTTACTCCCTTTTTATATAACTTAGATATAACCTTATCTCTTAGTTGATCTTTGATCACGGTTAAGGAATTCAGTGTTTTCATTGTATACTTAACGGATTTGCGCATTTTCTCGGCAAAACCTTTGGGCGTAAGCATATACTGAACTTTTCTTTTATTTAATTGCGTGATACGGATATACCCTTTGGCAACAAGCCTTCGGATGAGCATATTGGTTGCTCCTAAGGAAAGATCCATGTGGCGGGATAAATCGCGTTGGCTGGAATTTAATTCGTCTCCTATAATATTGATTAATTCAAATTCTCGTTCGTTTATAGGTGGCTTTGGCATAACCTTCCTTAATGTTCATTTTGTGAACATTATAATATGAGTATACAATATGTCAAGCAAAAATGCAAGTTCAAAAAATGAACATAATCGAACTTTGAAGGAACGAAACTTATTTATTTTCAATATGTTATGAATTTATGAAAAGAGGAAAAATCAAGATTTTCACAATGAAGATATAATTAAGGAAATCATCTAAGAATTCTAATTTTTTCACACATGAACAACAATACAGAATCCCATAACCACCCAAAAAAAATACGGCCTTTTGTCTTCTACCTTTTGTTATAATATCTGACGATTTTTAACAATTGAAACGGTGCCAAGAACCAAGAAGCCAGTTTGATTTTCGATCCCTTTTTATCCACCCACTGGTTTAAAGGAACCTCCACAATATTTTCTTTCACAGCCTTATGGCCGAAAATTTTAATCATTCGAAAAAGCAGTTCTATGTCAAAAAGCCACTTACTGAGAAAAGGCTCCTGGAATATTTTGCCAGCCAACGAAGCTTTAAATACCTTCGCTCCACACTGCGTATCGTAAACCGGGAGCTTCAAAGCCAGGCTCGCTGCTGTTGCAAAAAAACGCCCCATATAATGCCTGAAGGCATTCCTTTCAACAATCGAGCCAAGCCTGCAAACGCGTGACCCAAAAACACCTTCAGCCCCTCTCTGTTCCAAAAAACCTACCAGTGTATCTATTTCAGACAACGGGGTGGAAAGGTCAGCGTCAAAGTACCCAACATAATCAAACGGCTTCCACTTTAATGTTTCCAATATCCCTGTCCGGACAGCCTCTGCCTTTCCGTAATTTTTTTTATTCTGAATAACCTTGACCCTCTCTTCTCGTCCTTGGGACAGACATGTAAGTATCTCGATTGTGCTATCGCTGCTGCCATCGTCTACAAAACAAAAATGCAAAGACGTCTTTCCATCAAGTGCTTTTTGGAACTCCTCGACGAAAAGACGTCCCTTCTCATTGTAGCAGGGAATGATAATACATGTTTTTTTCATAAGCAATAATCTAAAATATCCTTACGTGTACTTCTGGCGCATCAAAATATTCTTTGGGAGCAAGTGTATTCTTCAAAACAGCTGCTTTTCTAAAAAATACTTGTGACTGGTCATTAAACCCAAGAGCCTCCATGGTCATTCCTAAAAAGTAGTAGGCATCCGGGTAGTCCGGATTTTTTTGAATCGCCTCTTGAAAAAGTGTAACAGCTACAGAATATTTTTTCGACTTAAAGGCCGCAACGCCCCCATAATAAGAAAAATACCCGTCGGTATCAAAATTCGCATTGATTGCCTTGATGGCGATATCAAAAACCTGAGAATAATCATCCACGCGCACAAAGGCCTCTATCAATAACTTGTAGGCATTTTTTAAAGAATCCCAGTAGTTAAACAACAATTTTTCCTGCTTGAATCCTTCACCGGACATGATTTGAGCATAGATTTTAGACGACAGAACCCCTTTGAAGACCGAACCGATATCCTTATTCGTTGCGATCCCCAAATATCTTGCTGCTTCTGCAAAATTCTTTTGCTCATAATGTATTACACCCAAGTTATAATAATACCAGAAAAACTCCGGCTTCCCCAAAATCGCTTGCTTATAGGCTTTATCGGCTTTTTCTTTTTCTCCTTGCTGATAATAAATGAAACCCAAAAGCCCGTAGGCATCCGGAGGACCATCGACTAATTCAACGACCAGCTCATAATACTTCTGGTAATCTCTCAATTTCTTTTTGTCCGGTTTGACTTTGCCTTCTGATACAGCGATCAAATGATCAAAAGATTGAGGAAGAGCCTGGTTCAATGATTTCATGTTTGCTTTCATCTCAAGTCTTTTTTGGGAGTCAAACGCTTGGGTTTCCTTTTGATAGCGATCAAATCTTTGCTTCAACTTTTTGAAATCCCCTGCGATGAGAACGGCCAAAGAAACAACCAAGAAAGTCGTAATCAATATCTTGCATAAAGATACCAAAACGTTGATCCATTTTATTTCTGAGAAACACTTTTTCATATCAAAATAATCCGACATCAAAAAGGTGAATGAAAGTTTTGATTGCCCGCAAGATAATAAACCCTGCAAGAACAATAATCACATTTGTGACTATCCAAAGATTCTTTTTTGATAATTTGAATATTTCATAAGAAAAAAATGATGCGGCAATAATGCCTAAAGGTGACAGAAACACAAAATACCGACTGGACAGAGCAAATCCCTGAGGCCCTCCGCAATCTTTGAGAATAAGAACCCCCAATAGTGAAAAAGCCTCAAGCAGAATAAACATAACGAAAGCGACAAAAACCATTTGGTCTTTGTTCTCATTGATGGATATCCAATCCTTTTTAAAAAAATAAAAAAGAGATGCCACAACTGCATATCCAACAATCAAAACCATTTGTTCCAGAGGAAGTGCCTCTGTGATCAATCGAATGGGTGCAAAATCAAACCAGAATTCATATTTGGGTGCGCGAGAATAATAATAAAGACAAAAGACCAAAGGCAATCCAATGATCCATAAATAGTTTAATTTTTTGCGTTCTCCCATCATCCAAAGAAAAATACAAACAATAAAAATCTGTGCGATACTCAAAACGCTTGTAAGCGCCATGAAAATATGGACGACCATCAAAATCTTCAAATCGTTGTCTTCGACTTTTCCGTTTTTTACAATGTGCAAGATCCGCAAATATTGGATAGTTGAAAAAAAGAACCATAAAGGATAGGGCCGAGCTTCTGCCCAGTAAAGCCAGACCATGTAAGTTGAAAGAGAGATAAATAAAGAAATCATTCCCCAAACAAAAGAAGTATTCTTTGCAAAAAAATAAAATATGCAAATAATCGAGAGAGATATAAAAAATATCGGAATAATTCGCAAGATCATCTGCGATTCAGGATGATAGATGGACCATCGTCCTTCCCATCCATCAGGAAAATCGTATTGTAAAACTTGGGTTATTGCTTTTTGAAGAATATAAAAAAGGGGACAATTATTGCCTTCGGCAACTTTCCCAAGAAGGATATCTGCGTACGTTTTCTGCTCGATACTCTCCGTCTGAGAATAGATCTCGTCGTTCCAAATTGGTTTGTTTCTTGCCAAAAAAATGCCGATGGCAATAAGGAGAAGCAAAAGAAAAAACGAAAAGATTTTTAACGGTAGATGTTGTTTCATAAAGAAGTGAATTTATCTGAATTTGATTTTTCTCATTGCAAAAAAGCACATCCTAAAAAGGAGCAGCCCATGACGAAAGCGCTGGATTTGCGTTGTTCCGTACTTCCTTTCTTTATAACGAATGGGGACCTCGATCATTTTGAGATTCAACTTTGTTGCCCCGAATATGAGATCAAAATCTCCGAAGGGGTCAAAATCCCCAAAATAGGAACGATTGGCCGCAATCTCATCATAATGTTTCTTGAACAAAACCTTTGTTCCGCAAAGCGTATCTTTGTATCTCTGGCCCAACAGCCACGAAAAGAAAATGCCAAAAAATTTGTTAGCAAACAAATTCAAGAATCGCATCGCCTCACTTTCCATCGGATAAACAAGGCGGCATCCATTAATGAACTCTCCTCTGCTCTCTACGATCGCATCATAAAATTTGGGCAGGTCTTCGGGAGATACTGTTAAATCCGCATCCAATATCATCAAGATATCCCCTTGTGCTTTATTGAATCCACATCGGACCGCATCCCCTTTTCCTTTGCCCTTTTGTTTCAAAAGTTTGATATCTTTTCGAGGATATTCTTTTATGACTCTTTCAACCTCCTCATAGGTTCCATCCCTGGACCCTCCTTCCACAAAAATGAATTCCTGCGATAAACCAAAAGAAGGCGTGCGAGTAACGGCCTCTTCAATATTTCCTTTTTCGTTACGGCAGGGAACAAGAATCGTGACAGAACAATCTTTTTGCTTTTGAAAAACAGGCCTTGCGATGACCGTATGATTAAGTGTCAATGCATTGAATACAGGTAAACGCGCAATAAATTTGTTGAGCAAATAACTCAATAACCAAACCTTTTTCGGAAAAATAATGCTGCGTTCCCTTCTTACGGCTTCATAACCCGTGAGTTTAAGAAAATTATCAAGATCATGATAGGTGATCCAATTCTGTAATTTCTCAGGCATCTTTTTGTTGAGAGCTTCCCCTATTTTAAGGATATACTGCCAGAAACAGCTATAGTACTGAATAATAATACGCGTTGAAGAATGGCAAAATTTCTTCAAATCAACAAGTAACTGCTGAATGTCATCTGTTTCGCCCAAAACTCCAGAAAGCACAATATAATCGAACTTCTCATCAGAGGAAAATTCCGAAAGAGAAGCATGATAGAAATTCAGATGAGGAAATTTCTTTTTAGCAAGCAAGATGGTCTCCTTGCTCACATCAATCCCCACACCATAAGAAGGATTGATGGCATTGAGCAAATTACCCGTTGAGCATCCGACCTCCAAAACCCTTTTGGCCGGTGGAATCAAATACTGATATTCCTGAAACAGCAAAGAATAGTAGTAATCATTTTTCTCAAAATATTCATCCCGGGAAGAAGCCAGTCTATCATAGTACTCTGCTAGATTTTTGTTCATCAATCTTTTCCCTTATTCCGTCCAACGTGCCGCGTTGTTTTCATAGATTTGCTTCAAAGTTTGTTTAAGATCGTGTTCTTGCTTCCAAGTTGGATAATGCTCCTGAAATTTTTTGAGACTGCTAATATACCAGATATGATCCCCAATTCGGTTTTGCCCCAGATAAACGACATTGACGTCTTTTTTTGTTATTTCGGCACATAATGAAATGGCTTCGATAATCGAGCAGTTATTCTTTCGCCCGCCTCCGATATTATAAACTTCGCCAACACGCGGCTTTTGATAAAATTGATAAAAGGCATTTACAAGATCATGGCTGTGGATATTGTCTCTGACCTGTTTTCCCTTGTATCCTAAGATTTGGTATTCTTTTCCTGTGACACAGCATCTCATCAAATAAGCCAAAAATCCATGTAATTGCGCTCCCGAATGATTGGGCCCAGTCAAACATCCCCCCCGAAAACAAACGGTTTTCATGCCAAAATATCTTCCATACTCTTGGACGTAAAGATCGGCACTTGCCTTGGAGGCCCCGAATAAAGAGTGTTTTGACTGATCGATAGTCATGGTCTCATCAATGCCCTGATAAAAAGGATGGGATCGGTCGATCTCCCAACGCGTTTCTTCTTCATACAAAGGAAGAGAGTTGGGCGTATCTCCATAAACTTTATTCGTGCTGACAAAAATAAAAATACTTTGAAAGCAGTGTTTTCTTGTCATCTCCAAAAGATTGAGCGTTCCGGTTGCATTGACATGAAAGTCCACAAATGGTTCTTTAGCCGCCCAATCATGAGAAGGCTGAGCCGCCGCATGGATGATCACTTTGATATCTGATCCATATTCCTTAAAAATCTTTTCCAGCTCCTCACAATTGCGAATATCCACATCTTTGTGGACGTAATCAGGCAACCTTTCCTGTAATCGCTTGAGATTCCACTGGACACTGCCATCCAAACCAAAAAAATATTTCCGCAAATTGTTGTCGATACCAACTATTTTAAATCCCTTCTTGGCAAAAAATATGCTGGCTTCTGAACCAATCAAACCAGCCGAACCTGTAATCAAAGCTATGTCCATATGACTTTCTCCAATATTTAGTAAGAAGTATGGCGTAAGGAGTATGCAGTGAAAAGGAAAAAGCTCGAATTGAGTGGAACTCAAAAAATACTATCTTCTGCTCACTCCCTACTCTCTCTCCTTTTTCTTCCTACTTCCTACTTCTTACTTCCTACTTCTTACTATTGACTATCATTATTTAGTCACCAAAAAATCCCCTATTGCTAAACAATCAAACTCAGTTCTCAAAAAACAATTGACCGCATCTTCCGGAGTACAAACAATCGGTTCATTCTCATTAAATGATGTATTGAGAAGAACCGGCACTCCCGTTATTTTTTCGAATGCATGAATCAATGCCCAATATTTGGGATTGATTTCTTTGCTAACGGTATGCACACGTGCCGTTCCATCATTATGCGTAACGGCAGGGATAATTTCCTTCTTGTCTTCTTTCACATCGCCGATCAAAATCATATAGGGTGACTTTTGTCCCTTGGGGATATCAAAGTATTCATCAACTCTTTCTTCCAAGACCGAAGGAGCAAAAGGCCGATAGAATTCTCTTTTTTTAACCCGCGCATTGAGCTTGGTTTTCATTTTCGCATCCAATGGACTAACCGTAATACTTCGATTGCCCAAGGCTCTTGGCCCTGCTTCCATCCGTCCCTGGAACCACCCGACGATTTTCCCCTCGGCAATATGCTGAGCGGTTTGGGAAGCAATATCATCGACCTTTGTGTAAAAAACCCTTTTTTCTTTCAAAACCTTTTCAATCGCTTCATTGCTATATTCATTTCCCCAATAAGCGGTATTGAACACAAATTTTCGTTCTTTACCGAGTGTATGATGATAATAGTACAATGCGCTTCCCAGAGATGTCCCTGTATCATTGGCAATAGGCTGAAAAAAGAACTCCTTAAAAGGCGTTTGTTCAACGACCCTTTTATTCATCAGACAATTGAGAACCACGCCTCCTGTCATACAAAGATTAGGAAGCTGGGTCACTTCATACAAATAATTGGCCAAGTGCACTCCTGCTTTTTCAACGATTGCCTGAAGTCCAAAAGCAATATCAAAATGCCTCTGGTCATAAGATCCCTCATATTCCCTTTTTGGCCCGAATTCCTCAAAGAAAGCATCGCTCAGCCAGGCATCCTGCCCCCGTGTGTGAAAACCAAAATATTTTAAGTTCAATTCATATTCGCCATTTTCTTTGAAATGAACGACATCTTGGAATTTTTCGACATATGCCGGCGTTCCATAGGCTGACATCCCCATCACTTTCCATTCATCAAAAAAGGGCCGAAATCCCAAATAATCCGTTACCGCTGCATACAAATGTCCTAAAGAATTAGGAACCTTAATTTCCTTGATTTTATGAATTTGATTTCCTTCTCCTCGGGATAACATCGTGCTGGTGGACTCTCCCCTTCCATCGACCGTAAGGATGGCCGCTTCCTTAAAAGGAGAAACAAAAAACGCACTTGCCGCATGCGCCAAATGATGTTCAACAAACTCTACCTTAGGAACTTTTTTAAGTCCAAAATGTTTTTTGATTCTGTTTCTTATTGTTTGCTTGGCTCTGATCCTTTGAAAGAAAGATAATTCAACGCCGCAAGATTGCACTTTTAATAAATTAAGGCTTTTTGGAAAGAATTTGATCATATGGGCGATATTGCCCAGTACTTCTCTGAGAGGTTTCCAGAAGAAAGTGATTCTGTCGATGTCATCAAATGTAATCCCTTCTATTTCCAGGCATTTTGCAATAGCATTTTCGGGAAACTTCCAGGTATGTTTTTCTCTATTAAAACGCTCTTCTTCTAAAATAACCCTGATCTCTCCATCTTTAATGAGAGAGCAAGATGCTTCATGAGAAAAACTGCTAATTCCTAATATATACATAGAAATATAACGATTAGTAGATAAATATGAGAATAAGCCACAAAGAACAGGAATCTTTATAGCATATTTTTGGTATCATGATATAATGCCTACAGTTATAAGTCAACAGTCATGAAAAGTGATTCAAAAATGAAAAAACTGCCAGAAATCTTCAAAGTAAAAAAGCGAACCTTCTCTTTTGAACTTTTTCCTCCCAAAACCAAGAAAGGGTATCAGAATTTAAAGAAGACGCTTTCACAGTTGGTTAAGCTCAAACCCGATTTTATTTCCTGTACCTATGGAGCAGGTGGCGGCAACAGGGAAAAAACACTGGATATTGTTGAGTTGATTGAAAAAAAACACAAAACAACCAGTGTTGCTCATTTAACCTGTGTCCTTCATACCAAAGAAGAAATCAATGCAATCCTTCACGATATTCAATCTCGCGGAGTTTGCAATATCCTGGCTTTAAAAGGAGATGCCCCTGTCGATCAGCCGGATTGGGAACCAACAGAGGATAATTTCAAATACAGTTCTCAACTCTGTGCTTTCATTCGAGAGAACTTCAAAGATTATTTTGGAATTGGAGTTGCCGGGTTTCCCGAAGGCCATCCTGAAGCGCCTAACCTCAGTAAAGATCGAGAATTTTTAAAGGAAAAAATTGAAAATGGTGCTGATTTTGTCATTACGCAATTATTTTTTGATAATCATGACTATTTTCAATATGTTGAGGAGTTAAAAGAAATCGGAGTAACTGCACGTATTATTCCGGGGATTCTACCCATTACCAATTATGCGGGCCTTTTGAAATTCTGCGAAACATGCAAAACGACAATTACAGAAGAAATCAAAACCATTTTTGAGCCCATTGCCGATGATCCGCAGAAAACACTGGGGGCAGGCATCCAATTTGCCGTCAAACAATGCAAAGAACTCCTCGATGGAGGAGCTCCTGGAGTCCATTTCTATTGTTTAAACAAAGTTCATCCCGTTGATACAATCCTTAAACAGATCAAATAAAAAATTATGCCGCGCAAATAGGATACCTTTATCTTATTCTCTTTCTCTTTTTTCCCGTTTTTTCTTTTCTTTCTCCAAGCGCTGGTCCACTTTTTCTTCCGACTCTTTCTTCTCCACTTGGGCAATTGCATCCTCATAATACTGGTCGTATTTCAGGTCACCGTATTCATCATAGGTTTTACGATTAACCAAAATGCCGTCCAAATAAGTATCCATGAACTGCAAGACACCATGCTGATCATAAATTTTATCTGTTCCATGCTGAACGCCGTCTTTGTAGGTTATTTCAAAAAAAGGGATTCCTTTTTCATCATAGGCCGTATAAACACCATCGAGGTTGCCTTTGCTGTACATTTTGTTTTGATGAAGTGTCCCGTCTTCATAAAAAGATTTATAAATCCCCTCTAATAAACCATCTTGATAAAATCCTTCCTGCTCGATGCGTCCGTTTTCATAATAGGTATGCAGCGTGCCTTGGAGTTGTCCTTTGACATAATGGACCTCTCTTTTTAGTTGGCCATTTGGATAAAATTCTTTAAAGGTACCGTCCACATGCCCTTCTTTATAGGATTCTTCAATTGCTGAGGATTTGGGCCGAATAGAAGCCTTGGCACGCAAAGAAATTTCGCGGGATATGGTTTCGCTTCTTTCAATGGCGGCTTCTTTTCTTTCCCCCTCCTGTGGGGATGCCTCCCCGCTTTTGTTATAGTAATCTTTGACGACCAGTTTGCTCGTATATCTTTTAAAAAGAGACCGTATCCTTCCCTGCTCGCCGTCCAAAAGAACCGCGATCAGAAGAAGGATCAGGCTGCAGGAAAAGAAGAAAAAACCGATCAACCTTTCAACATTTTGTTGAGTTATCTTAAGGGTATTGATAAGAAAATCCCTCAAAAATAGGATGGTTTGATCAATGAGGATGCTTAACCCAAAGGCAACGACCACCATGACAATTAGGGTAATTAAAATGGTAAGAAAATTAAGCCGGATTTTTGTTTTTCCCAGGTCTTCTTGTGCCATGCAAATATTATCCTTCTCTCTTAATATCCATACTCATTATACATGAGTTATAAGCATATAAAATTCAGTTTTTTCATAATTTTTGAATTGCATTTCAGAATATTTTCAAGTATCATGGATACAAAGGAGAAAGACATGCCAGGCAGATCAAACATAAACTCACCCTCAAAAAAAATACTGATTATAGATGATGAAGAAACGGCCCTCACCCTTGTTGAAAAAACCCTGACGGAGGCCGGCTACGATGTGATTACAGCAAAAACCGGGGAAGATGGCTTAAGAATGGCCCAAGAAAATAACCCGGACGTGATCATTACGGATGTCCTGATGCCGAGTATGGACGGATTCATGCTTTTTAAGGAGTTAAAAAAAGATGACTCGACGAAAGACAAATCTGTTCTTGTCCTTTCGGCAAGAGAAAATGTGGGAGATACGTTCCGCCGGTTCGGAGCCGACTGCTTTCTGACCAAACCCATTGATACCCAACAACTCTTAAAAGAGGTCAAAAGGCTTCTTGCTTGATAATAAAGCAACGGGCCTGCTTTTAGACAAAAAAAGCAGGCCCGTTTTCTTCGCAAGCATTCCAATCTTTAGAAAAAATATTTGGATAATCCTACCATCAAAAGGCGAATTCCGATTGCGGCAATAAACAAACACAATATTTTGGACAGCACCATGCAGACAATTCTTCCCAAAACTTTGTAAATGACGTCGATAAAATGCAGGATTAACCAGGTAAGTCCCATGACCAAAATGATTGATAGGGCCGCCGTCATAAATCCATATTCGGAATACGTCACAAAAACCGTCATCATGGCCCCCGGCCCGGCAAGGATAGGACAGGCAACGGGAACTGCCCCAAGATGCTCGGCATCCTGTCCTTTTTGTGCTAGAACATTCCGAACAAGAGAGCCAAAAATCAAATGATCAATGGCAATGATCAAAAGGAGTAACCCTCCAGCGGCCATAAGATCATTCAACCCAATCTGGAAAAAATTGGTCAAAACACCTGTTCCTGCAAAAATGAAAATAAAAAGAATGGCAAAAGAGGACAAAACACCTGTTTGAAAAGCCTTCTTTCTTTGTTCTTTTGTCATATTTTCGGTAAGCTGCAAGAATATAGGAATGCTACCGATGGGATTAACGATGGCAAAAAGGATCAATGATGCTTTGATAATAGCGATTGCATTCATAATCACCCTTCCTTGTTAAACGATTTCATTTGATTTTCCGCGCCCCCGGAAGAACTGCCTCTTTGACATCCGGCAATCTGCCGAATAACTTTTCGAATATTTCATTGTATCGATCTTTACCGCCGATCAAACCAAACGTATGCGGCATGACTTTTTTGGCTTGTATGCTCATATCACGTGACACATTCTGAATATCCCACTGAGCATGGGCGTCTTCTCTTAATCTTGAGATGTGATAAACTTCCCGTGCATTGCATCGAATAAGAACGCGTTTTCGATGCGCATTGGTCAGAATATATGGTGCTGCCAAAGGAATTTCTTTGTTGATCTTTTCATAAACCTTATTTGTCTCAGCAACTATTCCCTTGAAAAATTCTTCCATGCCGATTTCTTTAATAGCCTCTGGGATCGTGATACCTAAGCTAATATCATAAGGCTGAGCGGTAATAGTCGACATGCGGTGTCTTTTGAGCTGCCCAAAACAGGCAGAAGATAAAGCAATATTGTATGTTAAATTAACATACTCAAATTCGCGCAGCATCGTATCATAAAACTGCATGTTGCCCCAGGCTGTCTTAAATAATGCCTTGATCTGGTCCTCAGGCATATTCTCTACGGACTCTTTGCATTCTTCGTAAGGCATTTTTGAGGCAGTGTGCAACAGCGCGGCTGCGATCAATTTATCTCCATCTGGAGTGAATTCAACCAATTGGACTTCTTCTTTTAGCGGCGAACTTGCCTGCAAAGACAGATTATCTTCTACAAACTTCTGTAATTCAGGAAAAGTTTTTGTGTCGCGGTCATTGGCTTCATGAAATATTACAATAGAAGGCGCAACCTCTTCAACTTGCGAATGCATTGCTCTACCAACTGCTTGAACTTCGGCCAAAGGATGTGAAGCGAACCTCCTTAAAATCAGCTCAAGATTTCTTGCATTAACAGTCATTCCTACTTGCGACTCTGTAGCAAGTGCCGTAATGTAGCGGGCATCTTCTTTGGCCCATCCTTCTAAGAGATTATGATTTTTGGGGTTCCCAGCTAACTCTTTATTTTTTTCAAAAACATGTTTTTTAAGTTTTTCAAAAAGGATGAAGTAGGCCTCATTCTGTTTTTGGATCATGTTGAGAAAGTCCTTCTCAAAAGCTGTCCCTTTGATTTCCTCCGGCACAACAAAATCCTTATCCAGCGTAATGTAACGCTGGGATTTCTCTGTGTAAGAGCAGAGACGGAATTTCTCCAGTTCCTCCATGACATAGCGCGAAACGCCTAAGATATCCAGATTGAAAACGGCATGTTCGGCAACCGAATGGTGTCCCATTTTAAAAATGATCGTTGAATTGGATTTTCGGGATTTCTCGACTTCTTCTCTGGCACTTTTACGGATCTCGGTGATCGAACGCGGGTCCCGGCTGATGCGGGCATAAGCAGCCGAGACAACTTCCGGAGTAACATCCTCCCTTTTTAGGCCTTGCTTCTGCAATTCGTCCAAAACAGTCGTATCAACATTGTATCCAGCCAATTGAACTTTCATGCTGCCCCTTTCCTAGAATGTGAATATATATTTTGAGATGTATTATAATAGGATGCTCGTGAAGAATTTTTGGTAATCATTTTAGCCTAAAGATGAGAAGAGCACAAGAAGAAAATGGGCCTAAAAACGAACCTTGGCAGAAAGAGTAACCGTAATGGCACTATACTTGTCTTCCGTATCAAAATAACTCATTTCGGTCACGATAGAAACATTATCGTTGAGGGCATAATCATTTCCTAACAGATAATAATAACTATCCACGCGATCGCTATTATCAGAAAAACGAAACATGCCATACAAATATCCGCTCTTCAAAGATTGTCCGGTATAAATCGTAAAAAGCATAGACTTCAATCCCTGTGGCGAATAATAGCCTGAAGCAGGAAGATAAAAATCCCGATAACGGTATCCTATGCTTAAATTACAATCCGGTTTTTTCTTGGATAATGCGTAAGTAAAACTATGATACCAATCGGTTGTTTTATTGTCATCATTGCTGTTTGCATAGCTGTAGTAATCTGAAAGGATAAATTTGTCGAAAAACTGCATACTAGATTCAACACTATAACGGTTAGATCTAACGTTATCCAAAATATCCATAATATCCCTTTGATATCTTATCGTTAACGTATTATTCTCAAAATATTTAAAGACACTGGATAAATCTCCTCCGATAAAAAACTGCGGATCTGCGCTGTAATTGCGGATATTAACCGAACTCAGCAAAGACAACCACCGATAACAATTATACTGCCCCCCTACTTCCAAAATAGTTCCATGGCTTCTTTCCTGGCCGGTCTCTGTCAAATCCTGAAAATAGGTGCCCACATAATAATTATTTCCCTCGTCTAAAAGATGGGTCTGTTTATATCCATAATTAAAAGTATGCGCGCGAAAAGCATCAGCATCTTTTTCATTTATATAATTGGAATGAAAAAAATGATATGGTGCTAATTCTTTTTTGGCTGCCAACAAAGATTCTTGCGCTTCCTTATTCTCAGGGTATTTCTTTAAAAGATTTTCATACTGTTTCTTGGATCTGTTCCAATAACCCATCCAACTATAAATTTTTGCCAAACCAAGCTGCGCTTCAAGATCATCAGGATTTTCTTTAAGAATATTCTGATAAATCTCTATAGCTTCCCCCAAGTTATCATCCCAAGTATAAACTTCAGCCAGACTTTTATAAGCTTTATAATTACGAGGCTCGTCCTGCAAAATACCTTCATACTGGCTAATAGACTCCTTATGATATCCCGCCCAGCTATATACCTGTGCTAACTCAGTTTGAATCGTCGTATCATCAAGTCGAAGGTCCAAAGCTTTATTATAATAAGGAATCGATTCCTCAAGCTTATCATCCCAATTATAGCGTCTGGCCAATCCTAGTGTGGCAGCAAAATTTTCTGGCTCAAGGACAAGAACCTTATTAAACATTTCCTCGGCTTCTAAATATTGTGCCTGATAAAGATACGCCCTCCCCAAGCCTTCCAAGGCTTTTATATTGTTGCCATCGTAGATCAAAGCTTTCAAGAATTCTTCTTCCGCTTTTGGCAAATTATCACGAGCAATAAAATCCCATCCCTCAATAGTGAATATCCTTGTCAAAAAAGATTTTGCTGTTTCATTTTCCAATTGAAGACGAAGAACATCCAAAAAAGTCTGCTTGGCTTGGTCATATTTTTCTAAATAAAAATAACTTTGCCCTAATCCTTCCATGACCCTAACATCTTCAGGCTTTAATTCCAAAGCACTCTTAAAACTTTTTTCACCTTGGGTATAATCTCCCCCTTCAACAGATTTCCATCCTTCGACAAGATAATCCCCGACCATAGAATCGATCTCAACTTGATTAAAAACCACTTCGTTCATTGTTTGTTCAATGTCTTCTGCGATCGCAACTTGAACAAAAATAAATATAAATAAAATAATTGATATGCTTTTTTTCATGTTTTTCTACCACCTTCGTCGAAAACGGAAAATTTCTTTAAAATAACCAATTACACAGATCGGTGCCATAATTATCTGGTAAAACAGAATATAATATAAAATACCGATAGGATTGTACCTTACCTTAAGGCCCGCATACCTCAAAAAACGCCTTTGAGTTAAAAGAATAGTGGTGATAATAGCAACGTTTATCGGAATGACCAGAATCGTCATCAGCCCTACTATGTAATAATATCCAAAACAGGCCAAGATAAGTCCCGGGATAAAACAAAATGCATAGAAAAAATCAATGAATGGAAAAAGTAGATCCAGGGCAATAAAGAAAGAGCTATATCTTTTTCCATACCAGATAATACTTATATGATCTTTAAATCCCTCGATCATCCCGCGTGCCCAACGCTGTCTTTGGCGTGAGAAACGTTCAAAATTAAGCGGGGCATTGGTAAAAGCAAAAGCGGCAGGTTCATATCCAACTTGATATCCCCTCTCAAGCAATGCCCATGTTAAAACAATATCCTCTCCTATGCGATCCTTCCATCCCTTTAATTCAGTTAAAGCTTCTTTTCGAAAAACGCTAAAAGCACCCTGAGCAACTAGGGTACCTTCAAACAAACCCTGCTGCACTTTGGCAGCCGTTATTCCAAGCATATAATCCCATGACTGGATGCGTGCTAATCGAGAAAGCCTTTCATTTTTGACCAGAATATGTCCTGCTACAGCTGCATAATCTACCCTGCTGATAAGCCGCGCCACAATACGCTTAACAGCTATCTTATGAAGGAATGTATCAGCATCAATAGTAACAATCACTTCATGATGACAATGCTTGAGACCTTCATTTAAGGCCTTGGCTTTACCTCCGTGGCTTGCATTAACAATCTTTAAGTTATCAAATTTTAATTTTTTAAGGATCTCCACCGTTTCATCAGTTGACCCGTCATCTACCACTATAACATCAATTTTATTGGGATAGTGCTGCTGCCTTATCCCGCGGAAGGTCTCTCTAATTACATCTTCTTCATTATACGTTGCCATTAAAAGGTTAATTGGAGGATATTGCTTATCTTTCATCTTAACTGGCTCATAACGATTAAATAATAATGATGCAAGCAGCATAATATTTAAGTACCCGGGAATGATCGCAACGAAAAGAACAATAGCAAGGCTTAAATAGTAATTTCCAAAAATCAGAGTAAGGTTATTAATCCACCACTGCGCAAACCAAAAACTTAGACACGCATAAAGCAGACTAATTAAATTTACCCAGAAAAATCTATGTATTAGTTTCATGAGATTTTTTTCTTTCTAAAAATATCAGCCAATTTAACTATTTTTTTAAATATAATAAAAATTTTCTCAGATTCTGTAAGCACAATATCATATTTAGTCACAAGGCTTAGTGCCCCATCCTTGCCAAAATACAAATGCTCGAATTCCTGCATCAAATTCTCAATAATGATCCTGCCCTCAATATCAGATAGGAGTTCTTTGAATAAATTTCTATCTTCCCCTGTTACAATAAATTGTTCCAGTTCACATTTTTCTTTGCCTTTTAATTTTATCTTGGGATGTGTAATACGAAGTTCAATTTCCTCAAAAGTCTGGCAAATAAATTCAACCATCACATTAAACTTCCCATCTATAGAAGTCATAACCATGCAGGGATAATCAAGATATTTGAATCTTATTGTAGGAGGTATCGAAAAGAAGTAGTTTCCTGGGATAATTTTTCCTTTGGCTTTAAGTGTAAAAACACTGAAATTATCGATAATTTTCCTAAAAATATAGTAACTATAGCATGCAATAATGAAGATTAAGATAAGCCATGCAACCAAAAGAGATATGAGAACTACACTTGTTCTTAAAAAGATTAGGGAAAAGACTGTAATAATAAGAAGAATGTACTCGATGGCCCTGAAATACTGCTCAATTTTTGTATATTTTAATCTCATAATGACAAATAAGACGTCCCTTCCTTAAACCAATCTTAAATTTGAGTAAATATTTTATCACAAAATTGTCACTAAACGAGAATTAAATGAACAACCTTACCTCTGTGTCCTTTCAAAAATGATTTCTTTACTTCAGCCAAACTTTGCCTTACAATAAAAACAATATGGGAGAAAAAGAAACAAGAGAACTCAGCGAGAGTTTTTCCATTATCTTCCAACAATTCCTGCGTATTTATAGGACCCTTCCCAAAGAAGTCATCACCTTCACAGTTTTGGCTATTATCAGCATGGTTGTTTTGTTCAATTTTGTGGAACTTGCGCCAACCGTTGATGACAACCTTTTTTTCTCAAGTGATGACCCTCAATTTCAAAGCGAACATTTGATCGACCGCCTTTTTGTCAGAAAGGATGCCCAACTCATCCTTTCTGTAAGCGGCAAAATCACAGATGAAAGATATAAAGAGAAAATCTCCGCTTTAAGTGAAATGATCGCTAGCTTAGAAGGGGTTGCTGCCGTCAACAGCCTGACACACGCTGGTCCCGGAACACTGCGCAATGCCATCGAAAGTCCCCTTTGGAAACGGCTCATCATCTCTTATGACCGAAAATCAACGAATCTGGTTGTCCTTTTAAGTGAAGAAAATTTTTCTGCCATTGTCCCTCAAATTGAAGACATCATGGAAGCCTTTGAATCCGAAGATTTTCACATTCGCGCCGCAGGCCTTCCGTACGTTGTCGAACTGATCAAAAGAAATCTTATGCGTGATCTTAAGATCTTCAGCCTCCTGGCCTGTATTATCTTTGGCGTATTTATTTTTTACATATTCCACTCCAAGAGTGTTTTAATCGGAACAATGGTATCATGCTTGAGCGCCTGCATGTGGACATTCATGATCACAGACCTTTTTAAAGTTCCTATGGGAATACTAACCGCCAATCTGGGAACAATCATCTTTGTTATGACACTTTCCCACATTATCTTTTTAACGTTCAATTGGAGAACTTTTCGTTCAGATCCTAATAGAACAGACCCTGTCAAGGATGCCATCAAAAGAACGTTTTCTCCTTCTTTCTGGAGCATGTTTACAACCCTTTTAGGGTTTCTCAGCCTAACCGCAGTTTCAGCTAAGCCTTTGCGCGACCTGGGTTTCTCAGGAGCTATTGGATCT
>Ga0272441_10001777_pt1 | contig 45319 bp, 31 predicted proteins | sample SSMProp6N_FD_193582 | JGI IMG/M metagenome (GOLD analysis project Ga0272441, IMG submission 193582) | Marine sediment archaeal communities from Little Sippewissett salt marsh, Falmouth, MA, United States - SSM-Prop-6N | ecosystem: Environmental > Aquatic > Marine > Wetlands > Sediment ... | reverse complement strand
TAGGAGCAGGTGTTATGCCTTAAGAAAAAATCACGATTTTGAGGATTTTTAGTACTTGACGGGAATGGCCTCATAGCAGTTCTTTGAAATAAGAAGATTGCGAGAAATCCGGCTTCGTCTACGACTACGCCGTGATAAAAAACAAAGCCAATTTTGGGGAATTATTGAATCCAGACCGATACGATACTGGTTGCGTTAAAGAGCATGTGGATGAAAATGGGTCGAAACAATGAGCCGCTCTTTTCATAAGCATAACCCATTCCCACGCCAAGCACATAAAGGGCCGGCCAATGCGATTTATCCACATGCATCAATACGAACAACGCCGAGCTTATGGCAATCGCCGGCCATGCTGAGTGTTTCACACTGAGGAACGAGCGTATCATTGTCTGAAAAAGTCCGCGAAATATAAGCTCTTCAAGCAAAGGGGCAATAATGACGGCAACTATAGTTATCAATATCCGAGTCGGTATCTGGGGATTTTCGCTTAACTTCTCGAGGCCTTCGTGCCGCGGCATCTGGAAATCGGGACCGTATAAAAAATGGCCAATAACTATAGTCAGCATTGCCGCAGCCATTATCAAAGGCCAAATCGCAAGAAGATTCAAAAAGGCGGCGGGAAGATCTTTTTTGACGGTACTGATGTTCAATCCGAAACCTTTCAACCGCCGGGCAAAAAACGGCCTGACCGAAAGAATGATTATGATAATCACAGTAAATCCTGTGATACACATAATAAGATTTTCCAGAATAATGCTCTGCGTACCGTGTAAATCACCCGCTAACCAGGCGGCGACCGAACCAAACAAAGCAGCAGAAAAATACGCTACAAACAGCAAAAGGAAAGGTAAAAATAGCGGCATCCTGTTTCGCCTTGGCCTCGAATCTTCCAAAGCCCTTGTGCCTAAGGATGTCCGGAGCAGCCAGTATCCGAGCAACAGCGTACCCGCCAGGCAAAGAATAAAGTCCGGCAGGTTTACCGTGCTGAAGTACTCTTTTACATTTTCAGAAACATTCATAGATATATCTTATCGCAACCTTGAAAATAAAGCATGTTTGTATTACATTAGCGGAATCTTTTCAAGGGAATTTGATTATGGATATATTTCGTATAGAAGGGCCGGTTAAGCTAAACGGCAGTGTCAGAATAAACGGAGCAAAAAACGCCGCCCTGCCAATTATGGCCGCCGCAATCCTTGCACCGGGCAAAACTTACCTCAAAGCAGTGCCGAATCTCTCGGATATTTCCGTGTGCAGCGAGCTGCTTACCGACTTAGGCTGCAAAATCAATCGCGAACAAAACAACGACCTGTCTATTGACTCAACGGTCATCGACAATCCTGTGGGCGATTATGAAATCGTCCGCAGGATGCGCGCCGGCATTTGCATACTGGGGCCTCTGCTTGCACGCTGCGGCAGAGCGGAAGTCTCGATGCCCGGCGGATGCGCAATAGGCGACAGGCCCGTTAATCTGCATATCAAAGGATTAGAGGCCCTCGGTGCACGAATCCACCTGAAAAACGGTTACATCGTGGCTAAGGCACCGCACGGCTTGAAGGGCAAAGAAATTTTTATGGGAGGCTCGTTCGGCTCAACCGTATTAGGCACGGCAAACGTATTGATGGCGGCGACACTTGCAAAAGGCCGGACCGTTATCGAATCCGCCGCCTGCGAGCCTGAAATTGCCGACCTGGCGAACTGCCTGAATAGAATGGGGGCGAAAATTTCCGGCATCGGCTCCCCGCGGCTGACTATCGAAGGCGTCACAGAGTTAAGACCAATCGAGTATAAAATAATTCCGGACAGGATCGAGGCGGGTACGTTCATGATTGCCGCAGCAATTACGGCAAGCCTGCTGAAGCTGGAAAACTGCCAGCTTACCGACATGATGGCTGTTGTGGATAAGCTAAGAAATATCGGTGTTACAATCGACACGCATAATGACGGTTGTATTGTCAGTCGCCGCGGCAACATTAAGCCGGCCGAAATAACGACTCAGCCGCATCCGGGCTTCCCAACCGATTTGCAGGCACAGTTCATGGCTTTGCTGTCACTCGCAGAGGGCAATAGTGTCATTATCGAAAAGATTTTCCCCGACAGGTTTATGCACGTCGCGGAATTAAATCGAATGGCTGCGAACCTGCGCAAAGAAGGACAGGCGGTAATCATAGCTGGAGTAAAAAAGCTCATAGCCGCGCCGGTAATGGCATCGGACCTGCGGGCGTCGGCGGCACTCGTTCTGGCCGGGATGGCCGCCGAGGGAACAACGACGGTAAACAGGGTTTATCATATCGACCGGGGTTACGAAAAAATAGAAGAAAGGCTGAACCCCTTAGGGGCAAAAATTATAAGGGAGAATATATAATTTCGGGAACTGCAATTATGAATACAAATAAACTGCTTCGGATTAAAACCTGAAATAGTTTACTTTGATCGACCTTGAACAAAATATAAAAAACTTTTTTTATTTGACACCGGTCAGACCATCTGATAATCGTATCTGTGTTCTTTGAAAACAAGATAATCCAACTGCAGGTCCCGGGGTAATTGCTCCGGGATAATCAAATGGGAACGCGGTTAAAATCCGCGGCGGTCGCGCCGCTGTGAGCGTCTGTTCCGAATTTCAAGCTGGAAATCCGAGAAACATTTTGCCACTGTGCCGCACCTGTTTTTTAAGAAATTAGAATGTTAAAAACAGGGGCGGCATGGGAAGGCGTTTCGAGGTAAGACGCAAGCCAGAAAACCTGCCTGTAGTCGGTTACGCTTTTTATTGTGTTCTCGCGAACTGGGGCGCAGGTGTGGCTTTACCAACCGATTTAATTATTATGTGGTTCGGTTTAAGCTGAAAAGGTTAAAAGATAAACCGTCGTTCCTTTCGCGGGGACGGCGGTTTTTTTTATTTAAACGCCCTCGCGAAAAGGGCCAAATACCGAAGGAGAATGCGGAAGTAATTCTTCGGACGGGAGGTAAAAAAATGATGAGGTATCGAGAGTTGTTATGTTTAGTGGTTGTTTTGGTAATGGTAAGTTTTTCAAAGGCGGCGGTTGTCACTTTCGATGATTTGAACCTGCCGGCCGAATCTTATTGGAACGGTTCGGACAGCACCGGCGGTTTTACCTGCGGCCCTGTTTTCTTTAGCAATAACTTTACCGACTGGGGAGGTGGTGTGACTTCCTGGGATGGCTTTTCTTACTCAAATATAACAGATACGGCAGCATCGGGATATTCGGCACAATACAATGCTATTACGGGAGCAGGTCGGGGTGGCTCATCTAATTATGCCATCTGTAATATCGGCTGGGCCGAGCCACCTGCGATTACATTAAAGGTACCCCATAATGTAGATGGTTTGTATGTGACGAATTGCAACTACCCCTACTACTCGATGCTCAACGGAGATATATTCGCCAAAAAATTCGGCGGAACTAACGGCAACGACCCGGACTTCTTTCTACTGACAATCACAGGCAAAGATGCTGATGGTGTTGTCACCGGGACAGTTGATTTTTACTTAGCTGATTATCGATTTGACGATAACATCATGGATTACATCGTCGAGACATGGGAATATATCGATTTGACATCGCTCGGGCAGGTTAAGACTCTGGAGTTCGCCTTAAGCTCGAGTGACAACGGGGATTTAGGCATGAACACGCCGGCATACTTTGCGCTGGACAGCATCGAATATCAGTTGGTCTTAGTATATACTGCACCATATACCGAATCCGGCGTAAACGGCTATATCGATCCGAATAATAACTGGCAACATGCACATCCGGAAGATCCCAACGCAGTCCTGAATCCGATATTCAGGAGCTGGGCGAGTGGTTTTCGTGACTACCTTCCTGCCGACGATGAATGGACCGGGTTGTCGGTCTTTAACGACCCGACGAAAGCTCTCGGGCCTGTTACCGGTGACAGCATGGGAGATATTGTCAGTCTCGGCGACCTTGATGTGAATGAAATCGTGCAGGGTAAACAGCCGGGGCGGATAACTTTAACATTCGGTGCCCCCTGTAATCCAGGCGATCCCGATGCGATTAGAAACGGAAAAGGTTACGATTTTGTTGTGTTTGAAAATGCCTTTTTATCGCTTCACGGCACGACCACAGGTTCAGTCAGCGGACAGATGCTTGCTGAGTTGGCGTATGTTGAGGTATCCTCCAACGGTGTTGATTTTGTCAGGTTCGATTCGGTGTCACTGACTCCCGAGGCGGTGGGACCTTATGGAACCATCGAGATCGGCAATGTATACAATCTGGCCGGTAAGCACCCCAATGCGAATGGTGTTTGTACCGGAACCCCATTCGATTTGCAGGAAATTGCAGACCATCCGAATGTTGTTTCGGGCCTTGTCGATATTAACGATATAAACTATGTACGAATAGTCGATATTCCGGGAACAGGAGATTTCACCGATAATGCAACGATGCACATTAATCCCAATACCTGGCCCGATCCGGATTTCTATGATAGCACTCATCCGATTTACGATATGTGGTTGAGCTGGGGTTCCGGAGGATTCGATTTGGAGGCTGTGGGCGTTCTCAACGAACAGCAACTTAGTGCCGACATTGATTTGAACGGGATAGTTGACGAGCTCGATTTGGCTCTGCTCGAATCAGCCTGGAACACTCATTTCGGCCAGCCCGGCTGGATAGGCAGATGTGATTTGGCCGAGCCGAAGGATTTGTACATCGACGAATCAGACCTTGCAGTCTTAAACGCTCAATGGTATCAAACGGAAAAATGGCGATATTAAAAAGTTGGTTTGGATTACATGAGTGACGAAAAAAGAAAAGCGTTCACGTTGATTGAGATGCTGGTAGTAATTTCGGTGATTTCTCTGCTGCTGGCTATATTGATGCCGGCCTTATCGGCGGCGAAAGCCCGAAGCCATGATATCGTCTGTAAATCCAACATTCATCAGCTCCTGCTGGCAAGCATCGGCTATGCCAACGAACACGACGGCTTTTATGTCCCGGCGGCCAGTGATATGTGGGATAGTCCCGGCTTACATCGATGGCATGGTTCCAGAGATACTCTTGACGATAAGTTCGATGCGGCAAAAGGCCCGTTAGTCGGATACCTGGCGGACGGGCGAGTAAAAGAGTGCGCTGCGAAAGTGGATTTTGTAAAGGGACGGGACTGGGATACGAATTACGAGCAGGGTTGCGGTGGATACGGTTATAACATGGCATATATCGGCAGCCGGCTCTGGCAAAGCGGTATCTGCAACACACAAGCCTGGAAAAACGCCTACGCCCGGACAACACGCATGACGGAAATTTCAATCCCGGCCAAAACTTTGATGTTCGCGGATACCGCAATGGCCAAAGACGAGAATTTTTTTATCGAATACTCGTTTGCCGAGCCACCATTCACAGTTTACAACGGCCGGGCGGTAACAAGCTTTTATATGTCACCATCGATACATTTTCGCCATAGTAATCATGCCAACATCGGCTGGGCTGACGGCCACATCAGTCAATCGTCATTGAAAAGCTCCGGCAGCGAAAATATCTATGGAATTAATTCAACGGACATGAAATTAGGCTGGTTCGAACCGGTTAACAACACACTGTTCGACCTGGAATAAAAGAAACAATCGAAAAAAAAGGGCCTATAGTAATCAGCTATAGGCCCTGTACTTTTATTGTTCAAGAATAACCTATTCTTCCAGAGCGCTCTTAAGCCAAATGTCATCGACGAAAACTACGCCCGAGCCGCCGGTTGCGCCGGTCTTTTTGAAGCCAATACTCAACGTCGCTACATTACTGAGATCGGTACCCAAAGCAGCCAGATCAATCGACCATTCCACCCACTCTGTCTGAGTCAATTCGCCATCGTAGGTTACTTCAACATCATCTACTTTAACATACATCTGTTCCGTATCGGGATTATTAGGATCTCCATAGAACCATAACACCAGAGTCTCAGGAGAACCAACAGTCCAATCCGATCCACTTGCCAGGTCATTCGTGTTGACCGTAACTTCTGAAATACCGGCTATCGTGTTATCGTAGAATATCGGCGCTGATTGAGCTCCGCCGTGAACGATTGTTGTCTCAACAAAATGTTCATCATCGGCAAAAACGGGACTCGGATAACCCATTGTCGAGCCGTTGGTTCGAACTGCAGGGGGGTCGACGTATCCGTCTATCCATGTTATATATACCCTGTTGCTGCCCTCTTGTCCGGGATCGATGTCATTGTAGGACTCGAAATCTTCCACAACACGATATTCAGTGGTTGTGAAACTCCATATATCACCTATCCAGTTTGCAGGTGTTTCTATGCTATTAACCTCTTCCACACTCCAATAGTAAACACTACCAAGATTAAGGGCCAGGGGGCCATAGCTGGTCTGGCTGAGGGTATCAACAAACGCGGTTCCATCCATAACAGCCTGTTGATCCTCGCTAAAGTACAATTTGTGCTCAGCTACTTCTCTTCCGGCTCTCCAGTCGAGGATTACATCCACAGCAACATCGAGAGCCGCATCATCCGGGCTGGGAAAACTTGCAGAAACAGGAATGGCATGAAACTGCACCTCACTAAGACCAAACCGGTCGCTGCCGAAAATTCCACTGCCCCAGATACTGGTAGCGTTTATCCTGACATATCTTGCCGCAACACCATCAAAAGCAACGACATCACCGGCAGCATAACCTACTGCCCCGGGTGCCTGCGTAAATTGTGAGAGACCTTCAATTTGTGTCCATATGAGGTCGTCCATCGAATACTCGACGATGACATCTTTTAGCCCATACAATGAAAGAATAGTTTCACCGTTATAGTTCCATACCAACATCTCGTATAGTTTATGAGGTTTGTCAAACTCATATTTTATCCAGATTGGACCGGTATAGTCTGCGGCAGTGAGCCACATCGTTGATGTGTCTTTCAAATGCAGGTCGTCTGCATCCAGACCCGATCTGTTTACGGTCTGTTCTGGGCCCTGTCCTTCGGCCTGGCTGGAAGCTGTTGCCGTAATACTTTCTTCAGGAATCGTAATCGCAAAAGGCTCAACCGTGAAACTCCAGACTTTTCCCTTATATACAGTAGAAGCAGGTGGAGCATCAATTTCATCTACACGCCAGAAATAGGTCTGGCTATATTCCCGTTGTCCGGCATTATAACTGTTAGTACTTAATGCAGGGCCAACTAACAGGGGACTGTCTATCCCGGCATCGTTTACATCATCGAAGTCGGTGCCGAGATATACATTGTGCGTCTGGAGAGGATATCCCGGAGTCCAGCTCAGAATTACATCGCGTACTACATTACCGTCTCCATTTATCGGCTGCGGATCAGTAGCAAATCCGACAGCTTTCACGAAATCGCCTTCGAGAAATGTCGCATGTTCTCCAGCCGGAGTTTCTTCTATGGTATAAATAATCGCACTATCGCCCGCTTCAGGTGGAGCCAACAGAAAAACTACAATTCCATCTGTATCGCTATTGAGGAAATCCGCTAACGCCTGGCTTGTTTCGGTTGATCCCCTCCCGCTAACGACCTGAAAAGTCATCAGTGGGCCAACCAAATCCTCTAAATCCAGCTCAACAGGAGATTCACGGGCAGGAGTTGGGTTATTTTGAACACCGGGAGCAGTATTCCAGGAAAGAGTGTCCACGTTGATGGAATCCAGTTCCTCTTTAACCCCGTAAAGACTTATGTCACCAGCATTATGACAATCAATACTTAAACTCACATTGGTGAAGGTCCCGTCTCCACTTTTAAGCCCCGAAATATCAAACGCCATGAATCCCACCCGGCGCCTGCTCGATATGTCACGAATATGAATACCATCTTCACCGCTATGGATCGAGTCAGGGCTATGATCCGTGTCATTTGAGACATAGGCGTCATGTGTGGGCAGTATACTAAAAGACTCTGCCTTTACATCACATCCATAAATAATCAATATCATCAAAGAGACAAAAAGCAATGATTTTCTACACATAACAATTCTCCTTCAAAAAATTTAAATTATTAATCTGTTTAAAATATATAAATGCCTACTTAAACAATATACAATAGCGTAATTCAACTTTTTACCTGCCACACCTCCCTTCACAAATCTGAAAAACAGCTAAAAAATAAAGAAAAATAGCTATTAAGTATTAAAACTGTGTTGATTTTACCTTCCTCTTATATCGCCTGCACCGTGAAACAGCTTTTAAATAATTTGAAAAAACAACCACAAGACTGCAAAAAAACCCTATTTTCCTAACAAGATCGATACATCTCTATGTATTTTATACCAAATTGGATTCTCCCACGTCAAGCAAAATATCATTGTTATAACGGCATATCACTCGATATTATTGAACGTTAAATTAATCAATATCTCATTTTATATTTGATTATATTCCCTTTTCCTGCTTAAATATAAGGTGATTAATACGCATATATGCGGATATGCCGGAGGAGTAATTTTGATTAATCACAAAAGTTTAACAATCTCGAAACATTCGCCCAACTCCGTTGACATTGAAAAATGGCTCAAATTAATCCGGGCTAATGGTATCGGCCCGACTACCTTTCGAAGACTCCTTGAGCGTTTCGGCCGTCCTGATCGAATCTTAGGTGCATCGGTCGGTGAACTGGCTAAAACCAATGGAATCGGCATTAAAACCGCCGAACGAATCGCTTCGTCGCGTAACACATTCGATGCCGCTGCGGAACTGGAAAAAGCCCACAGGCTGGGTATATGGATTATCCACCTCCGTGACGAACGCTACCCGACGGTTCTGAAGCAGATATATGACCCTCCTCCCGTTCTTTACGTTAAGGGTACTTTGACAAAACAGGACAACCTTTCCATATCTATTGTCGGCTCCCGAAGTTGCAGTTTGTATGGGCAGGAACAGTCATCCCGATTGGCACATTTTCTAAGTTCGGCCGGTTTTACAATCTCTTCCGGAATGGCGCGAGGGATAGATACCGCCGCACATCAGGGAGCATTATCAGCAGGCGGCAGAACAATCGCCGTCCAGGGCTGTGGCCTAGGGCATATTTTCCCGCCGGAGAATAAGCGACTGTTCGAGCTCATATCTCAATCCGGAGCCTGTATAAGCGAACTGCCGTTGGATTTCGAGCCGCTTGCCGCAAATTTCCCCGCCCGCAACAGAATAATTGCCGGATTATCTCTGGGAACAATCGTTGTCGAGGCCGGTCTTAAATCCGGTGCTTTGCTTACCGCCAATGCAGCTATGGAGTATAATCGCGAGGTAATGGCTGTTCCCGGGAAAATCGACTCACCTTTAAGCAAAGGGTCGCATCAACTTATAAAACAGGGAGCGAAACTGATCGAATCAGTCGAGGATATCATGGAAGCCCTCGGATATTATGGACGGCAATTGACAGAGCAAGTCAGCACGGCGGCACAAAAAGCCAGGGAAATTATAGACAAACCTTTGTTCGATATAGGTGATTTGAAGCTAAATAATAATGAGAAAAAGATATATAACTGCCTTAAAAAAGAACCACTGCATATCGAACAAATCATTACAGAAGCAAACTTGACAGCAGGTAATATCAATGCAGGTCTGATTTCGCTCCGGTTAAAAGGATTGATTAAGCAGCTTCCGGGCAGCTTATTTTTAAGAAGATAAACTGTGAATTATCATTATGTTTATGATAATAAGTGGAATAATCTCCCGCAAAGCTTGATATATCCCTTTTTTGTATCTCTAATAATCAACAAACCAAGGATTTTGCTTGTTATAATCACGCATAAACCTCGTTGTATTTCTAAGCCGACTATCCGAGAATCATGTTAGCTTAGGGCTTTGCACAAGGCCAACGACCTGGACTATGTTTTATTAAAATACTGAGTACGGATACTTGGTTTTAACAATGATTTCTGTGGGGGACAGGTCGTTGGTATTATTATAACGTACCCAAAAATGGATATGTAAACACCGTCAAGAATGATATCATCAATCACCATCCTCAGTGACCTGATATATTCCCTCTTTTTTCCAGAATGTGGAAGAATATATACTCCAAACGGGCCAATTCTACCTTATCTATTGACAAACACCTAACTACTGGAAGAATAACCTATTCGGACAAAGCAAAGTTTTACACGGAATATACAGAACCATATCAAAATTTTAAAAGTTTTTGCCTGTAAACCACGAACTGTAATACAGTCAATAATCAGGAAATATAATTGACATATCGCCTCTTCTCGATAGAATTGGCTCGGTAGAGCTTACAACATTGCTATTTGAAGTCTCATCTATATGAATTGAATAGCTCATCGTTATTTGGGAAATAGAGCTATGCGAGACAAAAAAAAAGATGTAAAGGATGAGCAAAGCAAGTCGGAATCCAGCGAAATCCGAACTCCGTCGGAGTCATTTCGCAGGAATTCTTCCCACATAGAGAATCCGGACGCTGAGTTGCAAAATTCGGAAATTTGGTATCGTGCGCTATTCGAAAATGCTAATGACGCGATATTCCTAATAGATAAAGATCAATTTATTGATTGTAATCCAAAAACTCTGGAGATGTTCAATTGTACGAAAGAGCAAATCATTGGTCACAAACCTTACAGTCGTTTTTCACCAAGAGTTCAGCCGGACGGCCAAACATCCAAAAACAAAGCATTGGATAAAATCCGATTGGTTTTAGAGGGAAAGCCCCAGTTCTTCGAATGGAGACACCTGCGATATGACGGCACGCCTTTCGAAGTAGAAGTCTCGCTTAATCGGGTAGAAATTTTCAAACACTTCTACATCCAGGCTTTCGTTAGAGACGTAACCAAGTATAAACATACACACTTGCAATATGAAATGATATTAAAAACAGCAATGGACGGCTTTTTAGTCTCCCAAAAAGACGGAAATATATTGGAAGTCAATATTGCATACTGTAATAAGGTGGGCTATAGCCGGGAGGAACTTTTATCTATGAACATAGCGGATTTAGAAGCTATAGAATCACAGGATGAGATGCAAAAACATACCCAGGAAATTATTCGTTCCGGTCCGCATCGCTTCGAAACCCGCCACAGATGTAAAAATGGCAAGTTAATAGATCTCGAAGTAAGCACCAACGTCTTAAAGCTGGACGGTCACAGACTTTTTTCCTTTTTCAGAGACATTACAGAACGAAAGAAAGCAGAAGCTGATTTACGCCGGGAGAGAGACAAGGTTCAGAAATACCTCGATATTGCTGCGGTAATATTCGTGGCCCTCAATGAAGAAGGAATAGTAACGCTAATTAATCAGAAAGGTTGTGTAGTACTAAGCTACGACGAGAAAGACATTATCGGAAAGAATTGGTTCGACAATTTCCTGCCAAAAGAGATTGGGAAAAAGACAAAACATATATTTCAAAAGTTAATGACGGGTGAATTAATATCGGTAGAGTATTATGAGAATCCTATCTTAACTAAATCGGGCCAAGAAAGACAAATAGCCTGGCATAATAGCCTGTTAAAAGATGACTATGGTAGAATTGTCGGGACATTAAGCTCCGGCGAGGATATAACCGACCGCAAGAAAACCGAACGAAAGCTCCGCGAGCACGAAGAACAACTCAAGTCACTCGCTTCGGAATTGTCGCTTGCCGAAGAGCGGGAAAGACGACGCATCGCCGCCGGAATACACGATGATATAGCTCAAAGGCTGGCACTTGCCAAACTCGAACTGCAATCTATGCAAAGTACAATATCTGATTCAACTATTATATCATCTTTAAAAAACCAGTGTGGAACAATAGACCGGATTATGGAAGATGCTCGTTCATTAACCTTCGAATTAAGCAATCCGTTATTGTATGAAATTGGTCTCGAAACTGCAATAGAATCATTCCTGTCCGAACAAATCCGAAAAAAATTCGGGATCAAAAGCAAGTTCTCCTCCCAAGGGCCGCAGGTTAGTCTTGACGAAGACATAAGAATCGTCTTATACCAGGGTGTCCGGGAATTACTAACCAATATAGTAAAACACGCCAACGCAAGTCAAATCGAAGTGCATATTGTAAAAAGTAATACTCAAATAAGTATAATAGTTGAAGATAACGGCATAGGAATGAACCTGTCAAAACGGAACTCACCTGAAAGAAAAAAGGGAGGTTTCGGTCTTTTTAATATCAGAGAGAGATTGGAATTACTGGGGGGGGACCTTATAATTAAATCAAAGCCGAACAAGGGGACCTGCGTCACTATGAGTATCCCGCTTACATTAAAAGTGACAGCTCAATAAAAGGGGATTTAGCCATGAATATACTCATTGTTGATGACCATGGCATTCTCAGGGAAGGTTTGAAATCTTTGATTGAGCGACATTCCGAAATGAAAGTCATCGGCGAAGCCAAAGATGGAAACATGGCTATACAGCTAACAAAAGCTCTTTCTCCTGATATCGTAATAATGGATGTTAGTATGCCCAATCTCAACGGCGTGGAAGCTACAAAATATATTCTCCGGGAAAAACCGGATGTAAAAGTAATAATTTTATCGATGCATAAGGACAGTAATATCGTCAAAGAGAGCCTCAAGGCCGGGGCATCAGGTTATGTCCTGAAGTCTTACCTTTTTGACGAACTGCTAAACGCCTTAAAAGCAGCCGAAGCAAACAGGTGTTATCTAAGCCCGCGAATAACCGGAGTTGTGGTAGATAATTTCAGAACCGAACAAACTAACAACGCCCCCCAAAAGCCTAAACTTACAGCAAGGGAACGGCAAATCCTGCAGCTTGTAGCGGAAGGTAAAACGATAAAGGAAATTGCAAGAGTACTCCATGTCAGTTCTAAAACAGCCGATGCGAATCGCCGCCGGATTATGAATAAACTCGACATCTTTAATATTGCAGAGCTCACAAAATATGCGATTCGCGAGGGATTAACCTCGCTGGAATTTTAATCCTCCGCAAACTATCGCGAACAACAGGATAAACTCATAACAGTACGTTTAGTTCATATATCTTCCCGATAAAAAAAAAATAGCATTTTGTATCCGAATATCTGCACCAAAATTTGTGTTATTTCTCGATGAAAGGCCAAGGAATTTCCTGCCTCAAATCGAGTAATATCCTGTATGGCATATCCGAATAAAATTACCGATAATATATTAGTCCTTTTGAGGCCAGTGATCTGTTTCTTCAAAGTTCGGTTTTTCGTACATTAGATATAAGATTCCCTTTCAAAAGGAATCGGACAGGTCCTGGCCTTACTTTTCTATATAAATAACAAAACATTAGTGGGTTAAAATAGACAAAGGCAATGAATGCATCCAAGAAACAAACCAATATTGCTTATTGAAAAAGATATCACAGACACTAATAATATCAGGTCTGCCCTCGAGAAAATGGAAGTGAAAAGTCCTTTCATTCATACAAATAATAGTGAAGAAGCACTCACTTATCTGAAAGACCAGAGTAACGCAAAGCCGTGGTTAATACTTTTCGGACTGGATTCCCAAAGTAAGGATAGTCTGAATCATCTCAAAATAATTAAAACGGATGATAACCTGAAAAATATACCCGTAGTAATTATTGCAGAATCCAATCACGATCAGAGGATAGTTATATCTTTTGAACTCGGTGCAGCCGGTTATATTGTTAAGCCGCAGGAATCATCGGGAATTACAGAAACCATCGGAACAATTATGAATTATTGGAACTTATCGGAATTACCGCCGTCAAGGGTATAAACATCGCAAGCATTCGAATCATTTTAGTTGATGACCATAGAATTATCCGTCAGGGGCTTTGCTCACTTCTGGAATCACAGCCTGACATTGACGTGATAGGCCAGGCCGAAGACGGGCAAAACGCAATATCGCTTGTTTACGAAATGCAGCCTGACATAGCAATCATGGACGTAACAATGCCCAAGCTAAATGGGATCGATGCGACACGTCAGATTACCCGGCTGCTTCCAAAAGTCAGGGTAATTGGATTATCCGGACATACCGAAAATTCTTTTGTAACCGGGATGCTCAAAGCCGGAGCTTCTGCTTATGTTCTCAAGCACAGCTTATTCGATGAGCTTCTTGAGGCCATACAGGTTGTCAGCCGGGGCGGAAGATACCTGAGCCTGGAAATTACAAAAGGCCTCGTAAACAATTATTTCCAGCTTCTCTCCGAGTCTAACGATTCACCATTGGGGACTCTCACGGAACGGGAACGAGAAGTGCTGCAGCTTATTGCGGAAGGGAAATCCACAAAGAAAATTGCTCTGGATTTGCATGTCAGTGCAAAAGCAATCGAATCCAATCGGCACAAGATCATGCAAAAGCTCAATAGCAGCAGTGTTGCCGAACTGGTTAAACTTGCAATTGTCGGCGGACTGACATCCCTTGAATTACAAAAGCCATTCACGAACACAGTTTATTAATACTGGTGCCGTGAGAATAGAAAACTCGCTTTTCTAAAAATATCCGCTTTTTTTCAGCCCCGATACTCAGGTTTTAGGTCAATGACACTCCCGTAATTTTCTTGACTAAACGGCCCTATAAGCTATAATAATAATAGCTTCACGTGTTATTAAGCAGCAATTAAGGTGAAAGGGTGCACAATCTATGATGTTTAACTCGATGCTTTTTCCGCAATAATAAAACTGCAAACAAAATGCAGGATATAATTGCCTGCAATTCTTTGGAAATAAATGAAGAAACATAATATAACCTTTATAGTCATTGTCTCAGCAGCCTTATTGTGCGGCAGGCTCTGGGCCGCACCGACAACACCATACGAAGCCGAGCAGGCAGTGACCGGCTGGCTCAACTCGGATTCCGAGCCTCTCGGCACAATGCTCGGCCGCTCTGTTTCAAAGGTGGAAACGTACTATAACAAACAAGGTATCGCCATATATTTTATCGCATATATAAAACCGTCCGGTTTCGTGATTGTCTCGGCGGATGATTCGATTGAGCCAATCATCGGATTTGCAGACGAAGGGACATTCGAGCCGTCAACTGAAAATCCATTATGGGTTTTGGTAAATAACGACCTCAGTTCACGGATTGAATCAAATCAAAATAATCCAACTCTCCAGGCAACACTTCAAAATTCTTCACAGAATTTACTCAACGAGAAATCGAATAACGCCCGGGACAAATGGTCTAATCTTATCAACATGGCTCAAACCAATAGCCAGCTGCACCTGATGGGACAGAGCTGCATATCGGATATTCGGGTAGCACCGTTCATAAAAAGCCAATGGGGACAAGCTTTTGTCTGCGGCGATAACTGCTTTAATTATTACTGCCCTAATCACTACCCATGTGGGTGTATGGCCACAGCTATAGCACAGTTAATACGATACCACGAATATCCGACCGATGGGATTGGCGAGCTCGAATTTACCGTCATAGTTGATGACATAGAAGAAACATTCACTACACTTGGTGGTGATAATGCCGGCGGGCCGTATAACTGGAATTTAATGCCCTTGCAGCCGCAATTAAACTGTAATATTCTAACCGAGACACAGAGACAGGCAATCGGAGCTCTTTGCTACGATGTCGGTCTTGCTATGTATATGAAATACTATCCGGAAGGATCCCGCGCTATAATGCCATATGCAATGTTCGCTTTGTTAGATACTTTTATGTATAGCAACGCCTTAATGGGATATAACTCCGGTAATGACATCGGCGAGGGATTAATTATGATGATTAATCCTAATCTTGACGCAAAGGCTCCCGTTGTTCTTGGTATTATGGAAAATGAGAATTCCAACATGGGACATGCCGTACTGTGTGACGGATACGGATATAATTATTCGACATTATATCACCATTTGAATATGGGCTGGCAGGGAATGGATGATGTATGGTATAACCTCCCGGTCATTAATAATATTGACATGGAATACAGTGCAATCACCTCATGCCTGTACAATATTTACACCACCGGCAGCGGCGAGATTATCAGCGGACGTGTTTTCGATTCTCAAGATAATCCGGTCCCCAATGCACTTGTTTCCGCCAAATCGGGTACCCAGAGCGCCTTTGAAACCTTGGCCGATCATAAGGGGATCTACGCTATTAAAGGTTTGAGTCCAGATACTACATATAGAGTTAAAGTGGAAAAGGAAGGATATCTCTACACACAAAAGTCGGTGGCAACAGGAACTTCAGGTAACTTTGATGATACTTCCGGGAATTGCTGGGGCATCGACTTTTATCCCCAAATCGTACTGAATCCCCCGGCTTTATCAACATATTTTGTCGATGATAATGCCCCCGGCGACCCCGGTTCGGGTGATACGGCAGTTTCCGATCCTCTTGAAAATGGTTCATCGGACCATCCCTTTGATACTATACAGGAAGCTCTCGATATAGCTATACCGCCGGAAACGGTGATTGTCCTGCCTGGAACTTATACCGGCCAAGGTAACAGGGATCTGGATTTCAAAGGCAAATCCGTTACTGTCAGAAGTTTGGACCCGAACGATACCGATATTGTTGCTCAAACAATAATCGATTGCGATGCATCGCAAACCGAACCCCACAGGGGTTTCATATTCCAGAACTATGAAACAGCTCAATCAACAATTGCCGGTTTGACCGTTATCAACGGATACAACGAATCTGGAGGTGGAATCTTCCTGGGACCATGTGCTTCACCGACTTTGATCAACTGCATACTTCGTGATAACAAAGCTTCAGTAGGTGGCGGGATTTATATGTATAACGCAGGTCCGAGGTTAATTAACTGTCAGTTCAAATACAACCTGGCCGATGCCGGCGGTGCCATATACTACTTCAGTGAAGAGGCCGGTTGTAATCCGATCATGGAAAATTGTCTTTTCCGGGATAACTCGGCAATCCATAACGGCGGAGCAGTTTACAATTACGGGCAGGCAGATTCCACATTCGCAAACTGCGAGTTTATCGAAAATATTTCCTCCGGCGGCGGTGGTGGCGCAATACGAAATACCGACATGGCGAATACGACTATAGTCAATTGCATTTTCTTTAAAAACCAAGCCATGACATCCGGCGGCGGGATTAGAAATTCCAACAATTGCAATCTAACCTTGACTAACTGCACATTCAGTTCAAACACGGCAGCAAACGGCAGTTCGCTGGCATGTACGGCGAATGACAAAGACGGGCACTCCACAAATAACGTTCAGGTAAAAAACTGTATTATCACCGATACCAGAAACCATATATTCAATACTGATAATTCGACAATAAATATCACTTATAGCAACGTACCGAACAGTAGTTATTCTGCCCCATGGTCGGGACAGGGAAATATTTATGCCGATCCTTGTTTCGTAGATGCCGATAACGGAGATTTCCACCTAAAATCCCAGACAGGCAGATTTGACACAAACAGCCAAAGCTGGATTTTTGACGAGATTACCAGCCCCTGCATCGACACAGGCAGCATAGACAGCCCTATCGGTGACGAACCATTGCCGAACGGCGAGAGAATCAATATGGGTGCATACGGCGGAACCGCCGAAGCCAGTAAATCTTATCTAAATTAAAGTCCGAGCAACCGACTAAAATACAAAAATATTTCGCCTCAATTGACAACCAGATCGAACGGCATCATCATTATCACATTCTCCCGGCGGATTAATTCTATTCGCATAAGGGCCTGATATAGCGCCCTGGCACGCTGCGGCTCGGTTTTTCGCAGCAATTCGAAAAGACTCCTGAAAGTCGGATTACCGGAAAAAAGAGTCATAGCATCCGGCATGGAAATGTCCGTCGGCCTTTCCCCCTGCCCGGAATATTCTTCTATGATCTGTGTGATAATGTCCCTGGGACGCGGGATAATGCGAACATCGTAATCTTCGAGTGACGCCTTCGCCGCGGCATAATTAATCGCCCGGTTAATTCCACCGATTTCATCCACAAGACCGAGTTCCAGAGCCTGCTTGCCGGTATAAACCCGCCCGCCTGCTATTTCATCGAGCGGCCTTGTAAGCTTGTCACCCCGGCCCTTGGCCACATGGCCCTTAAAGACATCATATATTTTCTGCATATAATTCTCGAGCTTCTGTTTCTGCGAATCATCGAACGGCTTGAGACTGCTTAAGAAATCGGCATTGGTACCTCGTTTGTATCCGACCCAGTTGACACCAAGTTTTCCCCACATATCTGCGGTTATGAGTTTGCCCCCTACTACACCGATAGACGCCGTTATAGTGACCTCATCGGCAAAAATCGTATCGGCACCGCAGGAAATATAATAACCGCCGCTTCCCGCCACGTTGCCCATCGAAACGATGAACGGCTTTTTTTCCATAACCAGACGCGCAGCATTAAGAATAACCTCGCTTGCTTCGGCCGAACCGCCCGGTGAATCCACACGCATCACTACCGCCTTGACAGAATCGTCTCCGGCCGCTCTCTCCAGGGCCTTGCGAATGTCGCCGCTAAAAGCTATACCGGATTGACCGAACAGACTCGGCTGACTATGACCCGGCATAATTGCTCCCTCGACATAAATCAGAGCCACAGAATCCTTTTGAGGCTTTTTGGGAGGATTGATAATCTCGGCTAAAATAGCAAAAAACGCAAACGGATTAGCAAGGTCAACTTGAATCTGCTCCTCCTGGCCATATCGATTATCAACCACTATACGCCCTTCAAATTCGTCTTTCACCCGGGCAAGAAATTCCTCCCGGGTTTCAACAGCATCAATTAATCCCTTTTCCAGAGCTTGCTCCGCCAGGTAAGGGCCGTTATCGATAAGCTCCCTTACCCGCTCGGCGGCTAATCCACGAGATTGTGAAATCATATTTGTCAAAGACTCGTAATAACCATCCAGCAGCCAGTTGATATTTTCTTCGGCCGGCTCGCTCGGCTCGGAGCGGGTAAGTATCTCCGCAGCGGATTTATAATCTCCCATGTGCAGAAAATCGCCCTGAACGCCGATCTTGTCCAGAAGGTCCTTGACATAAATCGATTCGGTATATATCCCCATAAACCACAGAGCCGACTGCGGCGCTACACTGAGATTGCTGCCGGAACAAAGCAAACTATATACTAAGATGTTCATTCCTTCAGCATGTACATATACCTTTTTGCCGGCATCTTTTAATTGGGCGATTGCTCCCCGGAGTTCCTCAAGCTGCCCGAAGCCCATTGACATACCGTCAAAGGTCAGAATAACAGCTTTAATATCATTGTCTTCACTGGCCTTTTCCAACAGACTGACCAGGGACCTTAGCGATGTTATTTGTCCGGCGGTCAAACCAAATGTATCGACCATTTCAGATTCGGTTAACTCACCGCTCAGATGAAAATGAGCCACGACCGAAGGTGCCGCCTGTTCGATTAACTGAACGGATTCGAATGACGCTATTCCTGTATCCACCGACTGACCGGCGCTCAAAGGTACTTGTCCTGCAAACATAATTATCAACAGAATTATTATGAACATTTTTTTCTTTAACGAATCCATGATTAATCTCCTTTCTGACTGATGAAATATCATATATAGATTTTTTTCTCAGTAAATACTTCAATGAACCGATCCGCTCGTTATAGAATCGTATAATTAGACTAACATTGTTATACAAAAAAGTCAACCGGCAATTGAAGCTGGAAAACCGCAAATTGTCAGCCCCGGTTATTGTCCAATATTAGTGATAATTCTAGAGGCCGAGTCAATAAATACCAATCGGAAATGAGTTAACATCTCGTGCTTTTCAAAACGCCAAATATTCCGACAACTTCAAGAGCCCCGGATAATGACAATGCCGGTCTTAGTCCTGTTCTGTGCCGGCGGTGTACCATTTCTCAGGCACATCATCGCCCGTCGTTTCCTCTATGTCACTGACTCGCCCGTCCAGCCACAGGACGTTCGATCTCCCGCCGGTTTCGAAGTCACCACCTAGCTTAATACTATGTCTGAAAATCCCCCGGTAGTACTTTGCACGAGAGCCCCCCTGTCGATAGTGAGTTAAATTCAGCGTTCCGGGGCCGTCGTTAAAAAACATGTCCCTACTACCCTGCTCCATCTTCGGCTCGGCATGGTCGTGAGCGACAATGATTTTTGCATGGTTCGGCAAATCCGTTGTCTTGGTGTCACTGATATAGGAATTCAAACCGAACGCAGCCTCATGAATCAATTTCGGGTCTTCGGGATAAATCAATTCGGCAACTTGTCTGAAGCTGGGGCAGCCGAATATTTTGGTCTCTTTTATATAATCTATATAGGCAACACCCCAATATGCATCGCGGTCATTGGTGCTTCTTAAACTGCCCGAAGCATCATACCACTGAAATTCGTTAGTCGAGTCTGAATCCGCCATTTTATAATCGTTGTCCTGGAGATAGAGAGTTATCCCCAATCCGACACCCCTCAAATGCGATTTACAGATTGTCTCTCTGGCTGTTTCCTTAACTCTACTCAAAACAGGTGTCAGTATACCCATTAACAGGGCGATAATGGCAATTACCACTAACAGTTCGATTAATGTAAAAGCCCCGGTGAATCGCTTGTGACGTATTGCTGCATATCCCATTGTTTACTCATTCCTAATATTTATATTATACAGAGTCTTATCTGCTGTTCATTTGCTTAAACTGTGAATTACGATATAGACAATTTTTATGATAAGGTGATATCCACAGGTTTATAGGAATCTACCTTTTATACTATATAATACATAATTATTGGTTATTTTTCAATAATTACCCGAAAAATATCATAACATTATATCTTCCCGAGACGACTTTTTAGCCGAAACTTAATAAGATTTGACGAATATATCCATATTTGATATTTTTCACACAAAAAGATTTCGGGAATTATACTTTAAATTTAGGAAAATATAATGAAAAAGGACATTTTGGCCGTCGGATTATTTTTACTGTTGTTATGCTTGCACGGTTGTGTTGTCGTCGTCGATGAAGAGCAACAATATCCGAGACATTCAGATACACATCCGCCCGCAGATGGGATAATAACCGAGATAGACGCGGTCGGAAAACTTATGCTGGAATCACACAAACGCCAGGGATATGAGAAAATTGCACTAAGAGACAATCTCTCTCCGGAGGCACAAACCCATCTCGTCAAGGCCGTCTTTGATAATCTTATGCTTGAGAGTTCAAAGGAAAATGTGCTTTTAACAATTATTAATAATCCGGGCTTTTGTCCCGCTGGCGAACGTGCTGTCCTCAAGAGACTGGACAAGCTGATGCTGGAAAGCAACAAGCGCAATATACTCGACGCCATCAGTGAGCGAAAAAATTCAGGGTAAAAATCGTAATTTACCCCCCCTGCTACTTCGAGAATCAACCGTTGTTTAATCCTGCACTTTGACGTACAATGCCCGCATGGATCTCGGGCAAGAAAAAACCGTCAAGAAAATTATAGCTCGGCTTGAAAAAACCACCGGTGGTGCCGGACTTATCCAGGTCGAGGGAACATGGGGTTCGTTCGCCCGATGCCTTGCAGCTAATATTTTCCAAAAAACCTCCCGTCCGGTTCTTTATATCTGTCCCCACATCGATGACGCCGAGAAGGCCGCCGACGATATTCAAACATTCGGATGCGACACGGCGGAACCACTGAGCGCCTGGGAGGGCCGGGAGGATTTAGCCGACGCAACCGATGAAATCAGGGCGCAGAGAATAAAACTCGTATCAAGCGTTTCAAAGAATGACTGTAACAAAAAACCTTTTTTTATTTCTACATCAATACAGGCCCTTTGCCAGCCGATACCGAAACCTCAGGCCATAGAAGCAGGCAGCCTGAAACTGCAGGTTAACGGGCAGATATCGCCGGAAAAATTAATCGAATGGCTGGTAGAGAATCAGTTCGAGCGAGTTGACAAAATTGATTTACCGGGCCAGTTTGCCAGGCGAGGCGGGATTATCGACATCTATGCGCCGTTAATCGAAGAAAAGATACTGTCCGGCAAACAAGCACAAGAGATATACCAGAGCACCGAAGCTTTCAGGATCGAATTCTTCGGCGATTCCATTGCAAGTATTCGCGAGATTAATCTGGATACCCAGCGCTCAAGCCGGCAGATAGAAAGCATCAGGATAATCTCGGCGGTGTGTGGAACTGAAACGGAACAAAATGAAATTTTCATAAATATCCTGCCTGAAAACACAATCATTATATTCGAGGAACCGAGCGAGATTCAGGAAGTTGCACAGGTATTTTTAGCGCGTTCGGAAGATACAAGCCGATTGCACAAATGGCCGGAAATTTACACTGCGGCGACAAATTTTACACAACTGCACATATGCAGGTTTGCTCCATCACAGCCGGAAGATTTTTTAAGAATAGACATAAAAAGTGTCCAGCAATATCAGCATAAGGCAACCTCTCTCTGGGCCGGCCATAAAGCTGCACTCGAGGAGCTCGTAAACGAATCCAAACAGGGAAAAAATGTTCGGCTTTACTGCGAAAGCTCGGCGGAAATTAACCGGGTCTCGGAAATTATCCGGGACATTAACAAGGAAATCCCGACTCGTTTTAAGCTGCTTTTGGGCTTTATACATCAGGGTTTCGTGATAAATTCCATGCTGACGATAGTAATCAGTCACCATGAGCTTTTCGGACAATATACTCTCCGGCAAAGACGCAGGCCGGTTCGGGCGACAGCTCCTCTCGAAAGTCTCTACGATTTACAGCAAGGTGATTATGTTGTGCATACTTCCTACGGCATAGGCAAATTTTTGGGTATCGAGACTATCCGGGAAAAAACCGGCACAAGTGAATATCTTACGATCGAATACGCAGATGGCGTGAAGATCCAGGTCTCGGTCCGCAATATCGCACTGGTTCAGAAATACATCGGCACAAGTCCGACGCGGCCGAAACTCAGCAAGGTCGGCTCGAAAAAATGGCTCAGGCAAAAAGAAAAAGTCACACGCTCGGTCCAGGACATGGCTGCCGAACTGCTTGAAGTCCAGGCAAAAAGGCAGGCCGCCGGAGGAATTGCATCTTCCGAAGACTCAAACTGGCAGGTGGAATTCGAAGAATCGTTCGCCTATCAGGAGACTCCCGACCAAACAACGGCCATCGATCAAATCAAAGGGGACATGCAGCAGCCCTTTGTAATGGACAGGCTGCTCTGCGGTGACGTGGGCTACGGAAAAACGGAGCTTGCCATGCGTGCCGCGTTTAAGGCCGTCGAAAACGGCAGACAGGTCGCCGTCCTGACGCCGACAACCGTTTTAAGCGTGCAGCACGGCAGGACTTTTTCCGAACGATTCGCGGATTTCCCTGTCTGGATAGAGGTCTTAAACCGTTTCAAGACGCCAAAAGAAGCGAAGGAAATAATAACTCAGACTAAAGCGGGTAAAATCGACATACTCATAGGTACACACAGGCTCTTTAGCGGGGACGTCAGATTTAAGAACCTCGGACTTTTAATCATAGATGAAGAGCAGCGTTTCGGTGTCGAGCATAAAGAGAGATTAAAAAAGCTGCGGGTAAATGTGGATATCCTCACGATGACGGCCACACCTATCCCGAGGACTCTGCACATGTCACTATTGGGCCTGCGGGATATAAGCTCACTGGGAACGCCGCCGCTGGACAGAAGAAGCATCGTTACTAAAGTCACCGCCTACGACAAACACCTCATTTCCAAAGCGATATATCAGGAATTGAACCGGCAGGGGCAGGTGTTTTTCCTGCATAACCGGGTCAAAACGATTGAAAAGAAGGCCTGGGAAATTCAAAAACTTCTCGCCGACGCCAGGATAGGCATCGCACATGGACAGATGACTAAAAGCGAGCTTGAAACGGCAATGATAGAATTCGTCACTGGAAATATCGATGTTCTCGTGTGCACGACAATAATCGAATCGGGACTGGATATACCCAATGCGAATACAATTTTTATCAACGATGCGGACAGGTTCGGTCTTGCCGAATTGCATCAGCTTCGCGGCAGAGTGGGACGATATAAACACAGGGCTTATGCCTACATGCTGCTGCCTATGTCACGGCCGATTACGCCGCTGGCGGCAAAACGCCTAAAAGCCATCGAAGAATATTCCCATCTGGGCGCGGGCTTCCGGATTGCCCTTCGGGACCTGGAGATTCGAGGGGCCGGCAATATCCTTGGGCCGGAGCAATCCGGCCATATACAGACGGTGGGTTACCAGATGTACTGTGAGCTGTTGGCCAATGCCGTTCGCAGATTGAAAAACGAGCCGGTGGAAACAATTCCGACAACTGTCATAGACCTGGGATTTGCCATATACATACCCAAAGATTATATCCCCAACAACAAAAGCAGGTTGGACGCTTATCGAAAAATAGCCGTCGCAAAAGCCGCCGAGGACATCCAACAGATCCGGGCCGAATTTGCCGATGTTTACGGCCCCGTACCGGATGAGGTTGGACTGCTCCTGGATTTGGCGGAACTGAGGATAAAGGCGAGTAAACATCATATCAAGAGCATCATAACATCCGGTCAGGATCTTATTTTCACATTCCAAAAGGATTACATCGGTAACATTCAGGCCCTGTTTGCAAAAGCTTCCGGAAAAATAAGAATATCAGATCAAAATATCGTTTATATGACTCTGACAAAAAATTACTTCGAGCCGAAAACACTGATAAATATCCTGCGAAAAATGTTTACAGGAAGTAATAATTGAGTATTATGTGAAACATTGTAATAAAAAGAGAAAATAGATAAGGAAAACACTATGAAAAAACAATCCTATATATTCCTGTTAACGAGCATGTCACTACTGCTTTCTTTTGTAGCAGGGTGTCAGGATACCGGAAGATTCGCCCTCTCAGGCAATGCCGGCACATTAGGAGTCGGACCGGAACTGACTGCCAAGTTAGCCACAGATATCAATGTTCGAGTCGGGTTCAATACTTTTGATTTTGATTTCGACGATGAAGAAATTGATGATGTTGATTACGATCTCGGGATAGAACTTTCCTCGGTCTCGGCGCTGGTTGACTGGCATATATTTGACGATTCTTTTAGAATCAGCGGCGGCTTTATCTCTATGGACAATACAATTGATCTGGACGCCATACCTAATAAAAATGTTGAGATCGGCAATACGATATACACCCCCGCCCAAATAGGAACGTTAAACGGCAGCCTGGATATAGACGGTTTGTCACCCTATGTGGGAATAGGCTGGGGCAACCCCTTTGCCGGCGAGCGAAGGTGGGGCTTCACGCTGGATATGGGCCTGGCTTTTACGGATTCCCCCGATGTTAAATTGTCTTCCACCGGTATAGTAACTCTGGCCGATTTGGAAAAAGAAAGAGCAGATATTGAAGACGACTTCGATTCTCTCAAGGTTTATCCGGTGATTACTCTCGGGCTTTTCTTTAGATTCTAAACGAGATTCTCTAAATTACTAAATCACACTTTTTTTAATATTCTACCCGAGCTTGCCTGTGAAAAATTCCCGGCAGGGCTTGCCGGCGGCATATCCATATCGTACTTTGGGAAAAATCCGGGATATTCCGGCCTCAGCGAGTTTGTAATAAAAGAAAAAAAAATTGCATTTTTGCCGGTGAAATCTTAGATTAACATGATACGGTGCTAATAAATATCAAGGAATAACTAATGACAGAGGTTCAACCAACTCGCGAAGAGGCATTTGCGCTGCTGAAAAAATACAACGCCAACGAAGGCCTGATTAAGCATGCTCTGGCTGTGGAGGCTGTAATGCGCTATTGTGCCCGTAAACGAGGTCGGGATGAGAACAAATGGGCAATTATCGGATTAATCCACGATCTGGACTATGAGAAATTTCCCGAGCAGCACTGCCGGAAAACCGAGGAGATTTTAGCCGGTGAAAACTGGCCGTCTGAATATATCCGGGCGGTTCTTTCTCACGGCTGGGGAATATGCACTGAAACCGAGCCGGTAAGCGAAATGGAAAAAGTTCTCTATGCAGTTGACGAGCTCACCGGTTTGGTAGCTGCAACGGCACTTGTTAGGCCAAGCAGAAGCGTAATGGATATGAAGGCAAAATCCGTTAAAAAAAAGTGGAAAGATAAATCTTTCGCCGCCGGTGTAAATCGGGAAATTATAGAAAAAGGTGCCGAGCTGCTGGAAATGGAATTAAGTGAATTAATCACCGATGTGATTATGGGAATGCGAGAAGCAGCCGATGAAATCGGATTAAAAGGAAACCCGGATATTTCAGGATGAGAGTATTATGTATAAGTATATTATTATAACCATTACAATTACCATGCTTGCCTGCGGCTGTGATACCCGAACTCAAACCGGGCTGACAAACGCGGAGCTGGAACGGATCGCTTATACACAAAACATCGAGCTTGCCGAAACCGCCGGCAAGCCGGTGCTTATGATCGGCGGTGACACCGTTACCTGCGAGGAAATTATTAATTCACCGACGGAGCTGGGTGAACTGTTTATCTCACCTGTGGAATATTTCAGGCCTATCGCTCAACTCATCGAGCTCGAGCAATTCAGGGAACGGGCACGGTTGTCGCTGAAACAAATCCTTACGGACAAAATCTCTAAAATCCTGTTGTATCAACACGCAAAAAGGCAGTTCGGAGAAAATGCCGAGGAATCTTTGGACAAGGCGGCGGAGTCTGAACTAAGAAAACTGCTCCTGCAATTCGGCGGTGACCAGGCCAAAGCCGACGAGTGGCTTAAGAACAACAGGCTGGACCGCAAAAGCTACAAGGAAAGGCAGAAAAGGGCCATTCTTGTCGATTGGTATGTCGGCTCGAAGCTGCGCGACGACAGGCCGATCACTTATCGTGAGCTGAAAAATCATTACGAAAAAATCAAGGACGAATACTTCTACAGACAAGCGTTGATTCAGTTTCGTCTGATTGACATTCAACCTGCAAAACTGCAGGTGACCGATCCGAACGAAAGATGGCAGCTCGCAGAAAAGGCCGCCTATGAACTGCTGGCCCGAATAAAAGCCGGTGAAGATTTCACCGAACTGGCGAAGCAATCGGAATACTCGCACGGCCACATGCAGGAATTCGGCGGACTGTGGAAACCTGTTAATCCTGACTCCCTGGCCCCGCCCTATGACGTGCTTGCAGCGGCAGCTCAAAAAATCGAACCCAATGAGGTCGCAGAATTAATCAAAACACCCGAACATATATTCATAATGAAACTCGAACAGAAACAATTAGGCGGCTATGAACCGTTCGAGAACGTACAGGGTTATGTCAGACAGGCGGTAATTTTATCCCGGCAGAACGAGCTTCTCGCTAAATTAAACGCCATCGTTCAGCAACAGGCCGATCTCGGCCAGACAGATGAGTTCATAGAATTTTGCCTGGAACAAATACATCAGATTTGCAATCAACAAAAGACTAACAAGCCGCGATAAATTATTTTCGCCGGTTTCAAACGTGGAGTTTTATAATGGGAATTTTGGCACATGGTATCGACCTTGTTGATTTTCCACGTATCGAAGAGATGATACAACGGCACGGCAAGCGGTTCATTAACAGGATATTCACGGCCGACGAGCAGACTTACGCCGAAAAAAACAGGAACCGCGTGGAGACATATGCCGGCCGATTTGCCGCCAAGGAAGCCGTCCTAAAGCTGATAGGAACCGGCTGGCGGGGTAAAATTGCCTGGACGGATATTGAGATTATAAATAACGGAAAAGGCCAGCCGCAGGTCACTCTGGCCGGGGAGGTAAAAAAAATCGCGGACAAACTCGGAGTCTCACAAATCAGTATCAGTATTACTCATACCGCAAATTTCGCAATAGCTTCCGCCGTTGCAATGGCTCAATCAAATGAAAGCAAATGAGTTCGATTGCGTTGTTATAGGTGGCGGCCACGCCGGTGCCGAAGCGGCTCATGCCGCCGCACGTATCGGTGCAAAAACCTGCCTGGTAACGATAAGCAAAGACACGATTGCCAAGATGAGCTGCAATCCTGCGATCGGCGGTCTTGCCAAGGGTCAGATTGCGCGGGAAGTCGATGCGCTCGGCGGGCTGATGGGCCTGGCGACGGATGCAACGGGAATTCAGTTCCGCCTGCTCAATCGCTCGAAAGGCCCCGCCGTCCAGTCACCCCGAGCGCAAACAGACAAATATAAATACAAAAATTACATGCGTATGCTGCTCGAAGAAACGCCGAACCTGACAATTATCGAAACACAAGCCCTGCAGATTCAAACCGAAAACAACAACGTTCGGGCCGTGACATGCAGCGACGACAAGACGTATTACGCTCCGGCGGTAGTTCTGACGACAGGGACATTTCTCCGCGGCATAATGCACATCGGGACGGAACAATTCCCCGGCGGGCGGCTCGATGAGCCTGCCGCAAACGAGCTGTCGGAAAGCCTCCTTCGGATAGGGCTCGAACTCGGCAGGCTCAAAACCGGCACACCGGCAAGACTCGACGGGCAAACGGTTGCTCTCGATAAGCTCGAAATCCAGTACGGGGACGACAAACCATATCCTTTTTCATTTATGACCGACCGGATAAACCGGACACAAATCCCCTGCTGGATTACCTATACCAACGAGCAAATCCATAAACTAATCCGGGATAATCTGGACCGCGCTCCGCTATATACCGGACAAATCACTTCTATCGGCCCGCGATACTGCCCCAGCATCGAAACGAAAATCGTGCGTTTCTCCGACAAGAACCGGCACCAGATATTTCTGGAACCGGAAGACGAACAAAAAACCACCATATACTGCAACGGGATAAGCACCTCGCTGCCGAAAGACGTCCAGGAAAAAATGCTAAAACTTTTGCCGGGGACTGAAAATGCCCGGATTATCCATTATGCCTACGCAATCGAATACGATTATTGCCCGCCGATTCAGTTAAAGTCCAGCCTTGAAACAAAAAAAATATCCGGGCTGTTTTTGGCCGGACAAATTAACGGGACCAGCGGCTACGAAGAAGCCGCCGGACAGGGAATTCTCGCCGGTATCAATGCCGCAAGGAAATTACAGGACAAAGAGCCGGTTGTGCTCGGCAGAGACCAGGCGTATATCGGCGTGATGATCGACGATTTATTGACCAAGGGCATCAACGAGCCCTATCGAATGTTTACTTCCCGGGCCGAGTACCGCTTGTCACTAAGAGCCGACAACGCAGATCGAAGATTAACTAAAATAGGCAAATCCGTCGGACTGGTTGGCCGGCAGCGGTGGTCAAAGTTCCAGAGCAAGCTGGAGAAAATCGATGAACTTAAAAATTATCTCAAAGACAATCGCTCAGGCCGGATTAGTCTTTGGGACCAGCTCCGGCAGCCGCACAATACTTTAGCGGAAACTTTAGCCGAGCATCCGGAGATAAGAAAAATGAATCCGCCAGAGGATGTCATTCAGGCGGTAACAATCGATGCGAAATATGAGGGCTATCTAAATAAACAGCAGCGGATGGTCGCCGGTTTGCAGATTCTTGAAAGCAAAAAGATACCCGCAAATCTGGATTACAATAATATTTCGCACCTTCGTATAGAAGCCAGGGAGAAACTTTTGGCTTTTCGCCCCGGCACACTCGGCCAGGCCTCGCGAATCAGCGGCATAACACCGGCTGATATTACCGTAATACAAATCCACCTCAAAAAGCATGAGGGACAAAAGACGATGGATGAGAGACGAAATGTCTGATTTATCGGAAAACATATACAACAGCAGATTAGAACGCAACGAACCGAAGTTCAAGCTGTGGCGTTCGGCCGGGCTGCTTCTGACATACAAATGCAACTGTGCCTGCGAATTCTGCTATTATAACTGCAGCTCGGAAAAAGGCGGACTCATGCCGGTTGATATGGCCATAGAAGCATGGAAGTCTCTTAAAGTTCTCGCTGGTGACAGCGCCAAAGTCCATATAACCGGCGGTGAAGCCTTTCTATATTGGGACCACCTGCGGGAAATTCTCGAAGCGGCACAAAAACAAAAACTCGGCAGGTTCGATTTAATCGAAACGAACGGTTTCTGGGCCACAAGTGACAATCTCGTCCGGCAGCGACTACAAAGACTCGACGAGCTTGGAATGCATAGATTCAAAATAAGCACCGATCCCTTCCACCAGGAATACGTCGATATCGAGCCGGTCCGCCGATTAGCGGAAATTGCCGTTGAGATGTTGGGACCGCAGCGTGTCCTTGTCCGCTGGGAAAAATATTTAGACAATCCGGCACAAATAAAAGAAAGCCCCCCTACCATAAGCGAGCAGCAATATATCCAGGCAATCAAAGATTATCCCTGCCGCTTTACCGGCCGAGCCGCCGGGAAACTGGCGGAACTTGTCGCCTCGAAGTCGATTGAATCGATTGCCGCGATGAACTGCAAATCGGATTTCCTCGGCTCCAAGGGCGTGCATATAGACCCATTCGGTAATGTATTCAGCGGCACATGCAGCGGCATTATCTTTGGCAATATCAAAGAGAATAAACTCGAAGATATCTGGAAGCATTTCTCTCCGGAGCAAAACGAGATTATCCGCACGCTCTTTACGCGCGGTCCCGCCGGTCTGCTCGAAATGGCTAAAAACGCGGGTTATCAAAAAAGAAAATCCTATGCCGGTAAATGCCATCTATGCACGGATATTCGGCAGTTTTTCTTCGAAAACGGCATCGAAAAATCCACCATCGGCCCCGCGGATTGTTACGCCAGCAGATAAAAGATAGGCGTGGATAAAAAAATATTTTGAAAATTTTTTTATTTTCTTGTTGACAACTTGTACAAATGTACGACATTATAATTGTACATTTGTACAAGGAGATTGATATGACGCGAAAAGAACTACCAAGTTTAAGCCCCTCTGAAACGGAGATTTTAAGACTAGTCTGGCAGCTTGATAAAACTACTGTCCAGCAAGTTTGCAACAAGCTTCCGGCTGAAAGGAAAATCGCATATGCGACTGTCCAGACACTGCTTCGCCGCCTGGAGAAAAAGGGATATATAAAACACAGCGTTCGCGGTAAAGCACATGTTTTCTTCCCGGCCATTAAACAGGAAGCTGTTATTAAAAAGTCAGTTGGTGATTTTATTAAGCGCCTATTCGGTGGTGACCCAATCCCTCTTTTGCAATACTTAGCCAAACACGGCAAAGTAAAAGCCAGGGATATCGAGAAATTGAAAAAATTAGTAGATGAATCATAATTAATAGTTTTTTACAGAGGCATAATAATGGAAGCGTTATTTACTCAAATATCGAATTATCTTCTCGGACAAAGCTTGCAGATAGCCGTTCTGGTCGTGGCTATAGCAGTCATTTCGTGGCTATAGCAGTCATTTCGTGGCTACTGAGAAATAAAAGCGCCCACGTGAGATATTTACTCTGGCTGATTGTCGTTGCAAAATGTCTTGCACCGCCTTTGGTTACCATATCTCTTGCGATTTTACCTCAGGAAAGCAGACAAGAACCGGTCGTGATGCCATTAACCAACGCGTTGATTTCAGCCGCTCAGATTGTAAATACTAACGAAGTAGAATCTCCGGCACAAAACTCAACATCATCACCCGTTTCTTCGAGACCGATTATTTCGGAAAGAGAAACCACGCTTACGACCCGACAATGGCTTGTGATTGCCTGGATTACTGGAGTGTGTACATTTGCCCTTATAGTAATGATAAAGGCCTTGCGAACCGAATTATGGCTTAAAAAGCAACGAAAATCGCTTCCTTCCATATTACAGGATCAGATCGACGAGTTTTTTTCTCACCTGAACATGAATTCTCCTCCAAATGTATGGCTTATCGATAGTATCACTCAGCCGTTTGTCTGGGGCTTGATTCGAGGGGATATTTATCTACCTTTCGATTTTGTTAAAGTAAATGGCACAGAACAACGCTGCTGGATCATAACTCACGAATTAAGTCACATAATCCGCTTCGATGCGGGTGTCAATGTCTTACAGTTAATTACTCAGGCAATATTCTGGTTTCATCCGTTTGTCTGGTGGGCGAATAAACGAATTCGTGCCGAGCGGGAGAAATGCTGTGACGAAATGGTTGTTGCCGGTTTAGGCACACAGGCAAAAGATTACAGTAAAGCAATCGTGGATATACTTATTTCCGAACAGCAACAGAACCGACCGATTCCTTCTTTAGCCGTAGCCGGGCCGGTTAAAAATATCGAGGAAAGGATAAAAACCATGTTAAGACCGGGGAAAAAATTCTATAGGCGCCCGGGGCTTGTTGCCGCAACATTGATATTATTACTGGCCCTGCCAACTGTGCCAATTGGCTGGAAAGTCACTAACCGTGTACAGGCTGAGACATCTATCGAATCCGACGGGGAAATAATTCATCCCTTGCAAAAGCGATCTATCAATACACAGCAAAATATAAAAGCAACTTTGGATGAATTAGAGGTTTTCGAGCCGTTGTTAGCCGATTTAAAACAGGCTGTAGAAAAAAAAGATACAGAAGAACTATCACAAATAATGAAAAAGACAATCTCGGAACTGGAGAAATTTCAGAGATTAGTAAAAGATGTCTCACATTGTGAAACATTGATCTCAGAGTGCATCAGCCACCTTAAAAACGAAATAACAAAAAATATAGAACTAATTGGACGTTTCTCAATATCCGATGAGCATCAGGAAAAAATATGGGATAATATAGAAAAAAGTATTGAGCGATATGAAAGTTTGTTAAGAAATGCCCAAAAAAACCTTGAAGAGCTTTCACTTTTGCCGATGACACCCGGTTATATTCCTGACATACCGAAATCGCTGCTTATGATTGAAGAATACGAGGAATTATGTAAGGGAATTTTAAAATTCGTTGAAAAAACCGACTACAATAATGCGATAGTTTTATTAGACAGGATACTCGAACAGGAAAAAGAATTCGAGCTCGCCGTTAAAGGTTCACAGGCCGAATCACTATCGAAAGAACTTTTTATATCATTAAGCTCCCTTCGTTATGCACTTGAGAAAAGTGACATCCATGAAGTATATTCCCAATTTAAAGTATCTGGGCCTTTGGGTCCCGAGATTAAATCGATTTTAATGATTTTGAGAAACCAGGCAAAATATAGCGTAAAGCCATCCTCCCGGGCTTTAGTAAAGCTTTTTGGTTCGGGTCAACCGAAACCGATAGATGAACTAATGAAATTAGGTTATGTTCCGGCCTTCAAGTCGGATATATCTGAAAACATTGCTTTTGATTTGGATAGATTCGATTCGTCCGAGCTGACAGATATTTGGCCGGATAGTTTTGATATTGTCTGGGGTAATTTTGCCAGCGGTTCGTTATTGATTAAACCGGATTCTTCCTCACGAATCCTTGCCCTTCCTCTTGCCAAGAATTGGGAGGAAGCGATTTTTGCCGCACGCAATAGCATTTCGTTACTTATGGAAAACACCGCCAAAACAATAACAGTGGCGGCTTTAGAAAATAAATTTTTTGCAATTCTGACTTCCGAAGGTAATCTGGCAGTAATTGAAGTGCGTGAATACAGCCTTGAACAAGCAACCATATACTGGTGGCTTGAAGAAATCTCAACTCCATTCTTCGATCCACCTGTAACCATCGCTATCTATAATATAATTCATCCTGTCTCGAACTATATTGACCGTGCATTGGATTTAGATAAAGATATTCTTCTTAGTATTCCCGAAGAAAATCAAAAACCGGAAGAACCGGGAGACAATGTAAAATGGCTTATTGATAACGGAGGCGATCTTGTTGCAGGATTTCAGGGCAAAGAAATAGGCTTGATGGGTTTCAATATGGTCTCCGAGACTCTGCCTAACCGTGTTTGGGATGAGCTAAGCGGCGACGAACTGCTCCAGAAAGTAAGCGGCAAAGAATCCGATCCGAATGAAATGCAAATAATGAAATGGAATAACGAGGGAGAACCGCCGGTCTATGCTTTTGCCACCAAAAACGGCGCTATCGGTCTTCTTCAAATGTTAGCTGTAGATAAAGGCACAAAAAAAATCGAGCTACGCTACAAGAAGCTCAGGCTTGATTACTAACACACGTCCTATAAGCATGCCTTAAAATTATTCAAAAAAGGACAAAACCGTAACAAAACGGTAATATTAGAAATGCAAAATACTCCTGTAAAGACAGTTGATTTTATGTTATTTTACTTGAAAGGAGTATGTTATGAACAGGTACAAAATTCTCACAATCACTTTTCTGCTGGCCATAGGTGTGCTTGCCCTGGCCGGTCTGCAATTCTGCCTGGCCGGTCAAAGCAGCACTGACAAACCGGCAAGCGTCCTGATGCAGGAAGCTTTGTATGCCGAGGAGATAGATGGCGATCTTGATGCGGCAAATATAATTTATGAGAGGATAATCAAAGACAAATCCGCTCAAAGAAATCACATCGCTCAGGCCCTTTACAGACAGGGCATGTGTTATCTCAAACAGCAAAACGAGCAGCAGGCACAGGAAAACTTTCAGACACTGGTCGCCCAATATAGCGAACAAACCGAAATAATAAATAAAGTCAAGCCGCTGCTGGATGGTCTGGGAAATGCCGACCCGGCCGCCCTGATGCCGCCGAATACCATATTCTACGCGGAAATCGGAAGCCCCGGTAAGCAGATTGAAACCATCCTAAACATGCTCAAGGACACCCCCCTCGATAATCCATTTAAGGCTCTCGGTGGAAATAACACCGGATGGCAGGGCTCCAGTCCTCCCGCAAATATTATAGCCGGCTTACTGAATCCGGGTATGATGGCGGAATTCAAAAAAATCCAAGGCATGGGAATCGGTATGACCGGCATCCCTCATGAAAACGATCCGCCGGCCATTGTAGTACTTTTCCCGGGGAAAAGCGACGCCCTCAAGGGCCTGCTCCAGATGGCACTGACAATGGCGGGAAAACCCATGGAGAGTATCGAAGGAATGCAAACTGTTGCACTTCCTGAAGGAGGATGTGCCGCATACGACGAAAACGTAGTCATTCTCGCAACTCCAAATGCATATAAAGCGGGAAACCTGGCATGGAGTGTCAAACAATATAAAGGTATGACAAACGAACCGACACTTGCATCAAGTAATAAATCTTTTACCAAGATATCCAAGAAGATACGTCAGGAGAATTTACTGACTGTCTGGATGGACACGGACAATGTATTTTCAGAACTCAAAAAAATACTTCCAGAAGGAGAATTACCCGAACAAATCCGTATGGCGAACGGCTTCGTCAATTTCGACGGCATCGATGATATTATGACCTTTTTGTCCTTAGAGAAAAACGGGATTGCCGTCGAAACGAACGTAGCTTTCAAAGACGGTCACAACAGCTTCGCATATAATATGGTCCGGACACCCAATCTCAGTAAGGCCGGATTAGAAGCTATCCCATCGAATGCAATCGGCCTGATTAGTTTAGCTATCGGCAGTGCTGAAAGCGCCCAGGCTCAGTTTCTCGGTCAAAAAATTCAGGAAGCAACAAAACTCGACATCGGCGGAGATATATTTTCAAATATCGAACAAATCACCCTTTTCGTCCTGCCGCCTGATGGCGCTGCGCCTCGGACAAATATGGATATCCCACCGATCGTCACTTCTATCGGGCTGGCAGTCAAAAACCGCGATCCCGAACAGACCCGACAGATATTGGCTAAACTATTATCCGCCGCAAATCTTCTTCCGGCAGAATCCACCGCCGGACCAACCGAGCCGATTAACGGCAGATACGAGATTCAGCTTATCGAGGGTCAAAAAATTTATTGTTGCATGGATCAGGACAGAAAAACAACTGTAATATCATTAGCTCCGGGCATTATCGAATCTTCGCTTGCGACGGTTAAAAACCACCAATCAGTTCTTGCCGCCGGGCCGCTGCAGGAGCCGTTGAGTAAAATTTCTCCAAGCACCTGTAAGTTACTTCTGTTCAATGTCAGTGGAATCATACAAACGGCCAAAGCAAACACTAACGACGCACCAAGCGAGATTTTCCAGATTTTTGACACGCTGGCGTCAAGCACTGATGCCACTTATTTACAGTTACGTTCAACCGAAGGAAATAATAACTTAAATGTCAGGGCCGAGATCACCGGGATTCCTCCCATGAACGAATTATTCGTGCCAATCATGCAAATGGCAAAGATAATGGAATCCGCCGGGAAACAGCATTGGGGCGAAAAACGAAAATACAAAACTGTAACTGTTAGAAAAGCCGACCGGAATCCAAAAATCGACGGAAAAGAGGAAAAGATCTGGTCAGCCGCCCCGAAGAATAAACTCGGCAACGTGATATATTCGCCCATTTCATCCGACGAAGACTTTTCGGCTTATTACAAAACTATGTGGGACGAAAAAAATCTCTACGTTCTGGTTGATGTCACTGACGATAAACTTGAGAACGATTCGGATCAATGGTATCTGAATGACTGTATCGAGATTTTTATCGACACAGACAATAGTAAATTGGAACAATATGACGAAAATGACTATCAATTTCACTTCGATTGGGATAAAAATAATCCCACGATGGACGAAGATGAACACGGCAAGACTGATGGTGTCGAATTTGCGATGGTGACAACGGAAAATGGGTATCGTACTGAAATTATGTTTCCGTGGTCAACGTTGGGGACTAAACCGTCACCAGGTGTAAAAATAGGTTTTGAGGTTTTAGTTAACGATAATGACGATGATGAACGGTCCAAGCTGGCCTGGTACAATGAAGATGATAACGTCAGTGGAAACCCTCGCAAATGGGGTATAGCCGATATGGCCGGCCTGGTCGGATGGTGGAAATTCGACGAGATCGAAGATAATATCGTCTCAGATTTATCGGGAAATGAGATTGCCGGTACCCTAAAGGAAGGTGCCCTTCTAAAGAACGATGCGGGCAGATCCGGCAGCGCAGTGACTTTTCCCGCTCCCGGTTCATGTGTGGAAATCCCCACGGAAAGGATGTCCGCATCAGCGGGAACAATTAATATGTGGATCAACCTTCTCGGCGATCAGACCTCACCCGATCACAGGTATATTTTCGGCCATACGACGGAGCCGCATTACAGCAACAGGATACAAATATACATGGACGGCGGCACAACGATGCTCGATGTCGGACTCGGCCATGAGCATGATACAAACACCGATATGGCAACGCTCGAAGTGGACAAATGGTATCACATTGCTTTAACCTGGGATAATGGAACTAATAAAGTTTACCTGAACGGAGAACAGATTGCATCGGGCAGCTACGCCGGCCTGGAAGAGCTCAATGCAACGGCGAACATCGGCAATAACGGAAGAATCGACAGCAGGGATCAGTCTTTTAAGGGTCTCATAGACGACGTCAGGATTTATAACTATGCTTTGTCGGACGATGAGATTAAAGCGATTGGTAAGTAATTTGAATAAAAACAGCACGTGAAAGTAAAAAATAAAAGCAATGTAGGTTATGACCGAATGCGGTGGGTGGTATTACTGCTCGCAGTTGCTGTAATACTGCCTACCGTATGTTTAATTTGGTTTATGAACCAGGGAGTCAAAAACGTACACCTGGCGGCAAAGCAGAAACTCACCGACGCCTTCAATCAGCAACTGGAAATAATCCGCAGGAGAATTGACGACCTCTGGACGGCACAAATCACAGAGATCGAACGACAAGTTGCATCGGAACAAAAGCCCGCTGAGCTCTTCGAGAGTTTTATCGACCGGCTCAACGGCACAAACGCCTCAAAAGTATATGATACCATTATCATTTTCGATAGTAATGGAAAAATGGTTTATCCCATACTCTCGGAAAGCGAACAGAGCCCCGAGCCGACGGAACTGCTCGACGAAGCATGGAGCCTCGAATTTAACAACCGGCAGTTCGACAAAGCAATAGGACTTTACCGACAAATCGCAGAATCTACCGCCGACGAATACACACGTTTATACTCACTGACTGCACAGGTTCGTTGTCTGAGAAAATCTGGAGACACAAAAAAAGCTATTGCTCTTTGTAGAGAGATTGCCTACGGCGAAAAGTCTGACGTAAGCCTGTCTTCTGCCGCCCTGATTGCTCGATCGAGGATTTTACTTGTGAGACTCAAGCAGCGAACCGAAGAAGGGGCAACACTGCAGGACTACAGGGAATTGATAAATTCCACCGTTGATTATTCCGCCGACAGCGGCGAAAATTTAATACAATTGCCGTCGGCCGCAAGAATTTTTCTCCTGGGTCGGGCAATCGAAATTGCACGGAAAAGCCGTTGGTCCGAAGAACTGCAACCACAGATTCTCAAAGCAAGGCAGCTCCTTTCAGCCGAAGAGCTGGCGGCATCTTTCCTTGAGAAGTATTATGCCGATACAATTAAAGAACCATGGTCCGAAGAAAAAGTATTGGAGCTCATGTCTTCTTTAAATGCGATACTTCAGACAATCGAAGTCACATTCGAAAACTCCGAATGGAGCTGGACCGAACAATTAAAGCGGCAAATTGCCACCGTTTTAAAACTCTCGGATTCGGCCGCCCAAAGATCCGAGGCTGCTGCATCCGCGACTATATTCGACAACTGGCCGCCGGACAGCTCTCGCAGCCTGAATTTACCCCAAAAAACTTACGGTCTATATCATGACGTATCAGGCAGAAAATACCTGCTATTGCAAAAAGAAGAAAATTTCCGTTCGGTTTTTGATCTTTGCGAAGAAGAACTAAAAGTAACGGATATATCCCATAGAGTAACGGATAATTTTGATAATTATGTCTGCGGCCTCAAAAAACCCGAAACAGAGGCTTTTATAAAAGCCCCGTTCGGTAAATTCTTCCCGGGATGGTCCATCGAAATTCATTTTAAGGATGCCGATATATTCGAAAAAGCCGCCGGCAAGCAGGCCCTGCTTTATATTTGGGCCGGTGTGCTGGCTATAGGTGTCACTATCGGGGCCGGATTATTGACAGTGCAGGCCGTCGGTAAACAGATTAAAACCAATAAATTAAAAAATGATTTTATCGCCACCGTATCACATGAGCTAAAAACGCCGCTGGCCTCGATGCGCGTATTGGTGGATACGCTCCTGGAAGGTAATTACAGAGACCAGCAGCAGGTGACAGAATACCTGCAGATGACCTCGCAGGAAAACGAACGGCTCAGCAGGTTGATCGACAACTTTCTTAGCTTTTCGAGGATGGAACGCAATAAACAGGCCTTCGAGTTCACCAGGACAAATCCGGCGGTTATCGCCGGGGCCGCCGCAGAAGCGGTCAAAACCAAATTCGGCAACGGCCGGTGTGATTTCAAATTGACGATTAAAGAAGATTTACCCTGCATAATGGCAGACCGAGACGCAATTGTTACGGTCCTTGTAAATCTTCTGGATAACGCGTATAAATATTCGCATGACGATAAAAAAATCGAGTTAAAAGTTGACAACAAAAACGGGCAAGTGTGCTTCAGTGTCACCGACAACGGCATAGGAATGCCAGGCCGGGCGGTAAGAAAAATATTCAACAGATTCTACCAGGTCGACCGAAGCCTCGCTCGACGCGCCGAAGGCTGCGGATTGGGACTTAGTATTGCTAAATTTATCGTGGACGCCCACAAGGGCTCGATTTCCGTTGAAAGCAAGCCCGGCGAAGGAAGCACATTTACCATCTGCTTTAAATCAAAAGATTAGATTAAAATGAAAAATGTACTGATTATCGAAGACAATCCGACAATGCTCAGGGGCCTGAAAGATAACTTCGAGATAAAAGGCTACCGAGTTAAAACCGCACGCGACGGCGAACAGGGCCTTAATACGGCTCTGGATACCAACCCCGATCTGATAATCCTCGATATTATGCTCCCGAAAATAAACGGTTACGAGGTATGCGAAAAAATCCGCAAAAAAAACCTCGACATGCCGATTATAATGCTGACCGCCAAGGACCAGGAAGCCGATATTGTCTTGGGACTGAATCTCGGCGCCGACGACTATGTCACCAAGCCGTTCAGCATCAAGGAGCTGCTGGCGCGGGCCGAGGCATTTATGCGGCGAAGGATAACACGGCAGCCAACGGTTTTTGAATTCGGCGATTATCGGCTCGATGTCGAGGCTTCCACTCTTACACGCAGCGGCAAACCAATCGATCTTTCTCCCGGCGAATTTAAGATGCTGCATCTGTTCCTCAAAAGGGTCGGGTGCACACTAACGACCGATGAGATCAGAAATTTCGTCTGGGGCTATTCCCGCTTTATCACCTTGCGAGACATCGACGACGCCGTCAATAAGCTCAGAGCAAAAATAGAAACCGATCCGGATAACCCGGAATTTATTCACACTGTCAAAATGATCGGTTATAAATTTGAATTTGTGGAATTAACGCAATCCTATGGAAACAATACTGATAGTTGAAGATGACCCGACAATGCTGCGGGGACTGAAGGATAACTGCGAGTTCAAAGGTTATCGCGTCCTGACCGCTGCCGACGGCGAGGACGGTCTGAACGCGGCCCTTAATGAAAAACCCGATTTAATCCTGCTCGATATCATGCTGCCGAAGATTAACGGCTATGAAATATGCAGACTTATCCGCAAGGAAAACCTGACCATGCCTATTATCATGCTGACCGCCAAAGGGGAAGAATCGGATATTGTTTTGGGATTGAATCTCGGAGCGGACGACTATGTCACCAAGCCGTTCAGTATCAAGGAGCTGCTCGCCCGTGTCGCGGCATTTTTGCGGCGAAGCAAACAAGCCGAACAGGATATTTACGAATTCGCAGACTTCCGCCTCGATATACCGGCAAGAAAATTGACCAGACAGGAAAAAGAAATCAAACTTTCGCCCAAGGAATTCAAGCTGCTCGAATATTTTCTCAAGAGGCAGGGCCGGGCGCTCACCCGTGATGAAATTCTAAACGCCGTCTGGGGATACGATTGCTACGTCGGCTCTCGCAGTATCGACCGTTTTATCACCACCCTGAGAAACAAAATCGAACCCGACCCGCACGACCCAACATTCATCCACACAATCAGGGAAATCGGCTACAAATTCGAACTGCCGGAATAAACATAATATATACGTGAACTAATCGCTTTAGGACTTTAAGTGCCGATTACTTTCCTTAGCCGAATCATTATATAAAAAGCAGAAAGTCCAAATCAACCAGTGATACCAAAGGACCTAAATATTTTCGCTTTTTGTTTTCATATGGCTATATATATGAATACATTTTTATAAGTTATTGCATCGTAATCTTTTATACGTACTCTTTATAGTAGCATCAGTATAAATTATATGGCGCGCATTTTTTTGTGGCCGTTGGTATGATTTACTGTCTTTGAGACCCTGATTGCAGAAGAGGCTCTTCTATTTCCACGGATAAGATAAGGGTGCTTATACTCCTTTTGTTGTCCGCTTAAACAGCATAATTACTGCTGTCCCGGTTGTAAGTCCTGTTCGATAATTAAACCGATAAAAACATTAATAATAACAGCACCCAAAGTTTTTAACGGAACTAAAATTTATAAATACTCTTATTCACACAACAGCTCTGTCAGAGAGTATTTAAGCTGAAAATTCAACATTTATTGTGCTACAAAACGCAGCCTAATATTGTCGAGGAATATAATTCCTTCGCTTCCGGTCGCACCGGCTCTTTCGGTGCCTATAGTCAACTCTGTGACATTAGCCAGATCGATGCCGAAGTCCGACAAACTGATATCCCACTGTATCCACTGACCTGCCGATATATCGGCTGCGTCACCGTTGTAATTTACCCTGGAGCCGTTAAGCTTAATATACAAATTCTCCGTAGCGGGATTGGTCGGATCGCCGTAGAACCATAACGTCAAAACAGTAGGACCATCCTGCGTCCAGTCACTTCCAACCGGCGTTGCGCTCGCGGGCAATGTTACTTCTGAATAACTTGCAGTGGTGTTGTTGTATAAGAAAGGACCGGACTGTTTGCCGCCATGGACAATAATGATCTCAACAAAATGCTCCTCGTTGCCAAAATTAGGTTCAGGATAACCCATAGTCGAACCATTGACATTGGGATTGTAATATCCGTCAGACCATGTATTATATATCCTGTTAGATCCTTCCTTGTCTTCTTCGATATCGTTATAAGTCTCAAAGTCCTCAACTGTAATATAGTCACCGGTTGTAAAACTCCAGATGTCGCCTTTCAGCGGGCTGTTCGGATCGGTATCATTGACCTCATCGATTCTCCAGTAGTATGTCTGGTTGATTTCCAGAAGTCCGGGAGGGTCGTAAGTATTTTCTTCCTGGTGTTCCTGGCCTGCACTGACTAATACGTCCCGCGGATTATCTATAGTGGCTTCGTTGACATCATTGACATCGGTTCCCAGGTACACATTGTATGCATTGGCAAATCCCAACGACGTCTTCCAGCTCAGCACAACATTAAGTGGCACATCTGTCTTATCATTTTCAGGCTTGAATGGGGGTAAAGCCCTTAGTTCCTTCCAGTCGTTGCCGAGATCAATAACTTCATAGTCCTCATACGGTGGTATCATCAAGATCCCCCATGTATCCTCCTCAGTCGACTCCGGATCATGTCGACGATGTAGAGATACAGCCCCGACACGTATTATTCCACCGCCGAGATGAAACCAGGCACCACGCGTTTTGTCGGCTTCAATGTTATGACATTCCATTAATCCGCCGTAGAGCCATATATGGCAATCCTGTTCGCCCTTGCTGTCTGTGAATTTGAAGTCCACGGTATTATAAAACTCCCCGCCATTCATGATGATCTGCCCTCGACTGTTCATGTCCAGTCTGGCATTCATGGTAAATATACCACCTTCCTCAACGACCAATATCATACCATTGTCAAGACCACACCTCTGGGTAATAGTCAGGTTGCCTCCCGCCAGGATTTGGAGGGTATCGTTCGCACCAAATCCTCCGTCGGCCAGGGTGGCCCATGTTTGAGTGTCGCTAATCTGGATGAGATCCTGGGCATGTGTAATACCGCCGACACACAATGTAATCCCTGCGATTAAGAACAGTAATTTCTTAAACATAATCGTTTCTCCAAATTTAAACGTTATAAAAAAGTTCCTTTTACTTAATACACTGTTAAAATAAAGAAACGAATGATAAGGATTTTCACCTTAGTTACGTTTCAACATATTCCTGCCCCGGATAATGTTTGTTGATTTGAATATCCATATTTAAAAACTCAATAACTTCAATGTTTTATCAAGGGGAAGCGTCGAACAAACGCTTCCCCATGGACTCAATTCAACTTCCGCTGTAGCCTGCCGCTACTAACGGGCCGGGCCGTTATAGAAGTTGTTAAGTACCTGATCATCGGTCAGCACACCATCGTGAACACGAATCGAATTTACAAGCAGACCGTCGGGCAATGCATTGCTGGCCAATCCACCGGTGGCGTTAGCAGCTTGGATAAACAGGTTGATAGTGCCCGGATGAGTATTCAGCTTATCGGGTGTTGTATCTTCTTCGATGTATGTACCCATTGTACGCGTCACCACATGTTCACCGTCCACATACAATTTTACGGTGTACTCGCCATCGTAAGTATATACCAGATGGTGCAGTTTCCCTAACTCGGGCAACTCGTCTGGCAGCTCGGGCTTGGGGGCTCCTAAATTATTACCCCACGCGCAGTCAAAGGGATCTCCCCAGTGGCCCATCGCACCGAAATTAGTGCGGCTTCCGTAGCTGAAGGAGTTGTTTGTACCCTCGGGACCACCACGGTAGCCCCAGCATATAATGTTCTGCTCAGTAGGCACCTCGTCGTCGGCAACCCAGGCCTCAATGGAGCGGTCGCCGCTGCCTATGATACCGGCGGGGGCCTGCGGGCCGATGTAGGCGGCCAAGTGTTCTGCATTGCTATTGACGCGGACCACGGGAACACCCTGGAACTCCTCAAGGATCAGATGCTCACCCGGTACGCCGGGGGTCATGGACGCCGATCCGGAGGGCAACGGGTCGGAGACAAAATGGAAGTCGCCCAAGACTCCATTGTTGATCCAGATGGCCGTCGCGGCACTTGAGTCGGCTGCGCTGATGTCCACCAATAGATCTCCTCCCGCCACTGCAATCGCCTGCTCATATATTTCTAAGAGCGAGGCGATCTCGGCCTCAGTCAACGCTTTGTCGAAGATACGCACATCGTCAATATCGCCCGACATGGCCATTGAGCCGGATAGCGATTCCCCAATCCTCAGGGGCTCGCCGCTGGCGATGTCGCCCGAACCGTCAGTATTTGTACCCAGCAGTACGCCGTCGGCGTAGACAGACAGCAGGTCATTGGCCGCGTCGCGAACTGCCACGACATGGACCCATTCGCCGGTATAAATCGAGGCCGAAGGGACTTCGAGGACCGTCTTGCCAACTGCATCATTGTCGATCGAAAAACGCAGATCAGAGGTGCTGTCTATGAAAAGCTCATAACGGTTGCCGGTTCCCGGCGCACCGGATGTTCCTTTCACGATCCACATGTCTTCATCTCCATCCATCCAAGGATTTAGGTAGCGGACCAACAACGAGATTGAGAAATCCACGTCTCCAAAGTCCAGCACGTCGGCATGGGGTACCTCAATGTGGTGGCCTTCGACGTTGTCGAATCGCATCGCACCATTTACCCTTCCGGTGATCCAGGTTGACGAGTCCAGCCCAACTATGGTGCCGTTATTGCCACCCACAACGTCGTTGACAAGCCCGCCTGCTCCGAAATCCAACGGCCAATGCGCAACCATCGGAGGAATGTTGGGATCCGGCTGTTCGTCGTAAATTACAATTGCTTCGATTGCAAGCCAGCCCCAGCCACCTTCAAAGGCATCGACCACTTCGATAAAGACTCTTTTACCGGCGAATGCGGAAAGATCAAGTGAATCCTCTGCAAGCGTTGACTTGCCTTGAGTGTGAATGGTAGCAAGTATCGCATACATGTCTTCTTCTTCGGCTGAAAGGACGGCAATACCCGAAGAACCGTCTGTATACATCTGGACCGGATCATTATCATATTCGGGAGCATGGGTACCATTACCGCCACCCCATGACCAAACCTTCAGTACAGGATTTTCACCTAACATGATCGCCGGCGAAGTGGCAATCTGGTCATTTTCCTGAGTATGGATGTAATCTCCGTGTTGGTTCAGATTGTAGGTATTGAGGGTACCGGACTCAGTAGCAATCCGTTCCGTGCCAAGACTATAATCCAACAACCCATCTGCATCGACACGCGCATTCTCTACATCAGCGGCTGGTTTAAGCCCGTCAAACTGGGTCGGAGGTCCAACGGTCCAGGCCACACCGTTTTCCGGCAGGCCGACAGCTCCGCCCGCACCTGTTATATCTTCGTCACCTGCGATATTGGGATCATCAAGGGCAGGCCAAGCCGCACTTACACTCCACAAGAGAAAGCTATGATCGTACCCCTCAAAGTCCCAGATAATCGTTCTCGCATTTGCTGACGAGATCACACAAAGAGACAATACTAAAACTATCAATTTTTACACATAATAATACTCCTTGAT
>Ga0272441_10001774_pt1 | contig 45330 bp, 46 predicted proteins | sample SSMProp6N_FD_193582 | JGI IMG/M metagenome (GOLD analysis project Ga0272441, IMG submission 193582) | Marine sediment archaeal communities from Little Sippewissett salt marsh, Falmouth, MA, United States - SSM-Prop-6N | ecosystem: Environmental > Aquatic > Marine > Wetlands > Sediment ... | reverse complement strand
GAGGCCATGCGATCGGGGGCCGAGGACTATCTCACCAAGCCCTTCCACCTGTCGCAGATGGATCTGGTGCTCTCGCGCGCGCAAGAGAAGCGTTCGATGCGGGAGGAGAACACCAAGCTGCGCCGGATGCTCTTGGACAAGCAGAGCTTCGGCGAACTGCTCGGGCGCAGTCGCAAGATGCTTCAGGTCTACGAGGTAATCGAGCACGTCGCGCCCACCGATACCACGGTGCTCATAGAGGGCGAGAGCGGCACGGGCAAGGAGTTGGTGGCCCGAGAGATCCACCGCCGCAGCGGTCGCTCGTCGGCCAAGCTTCTCTCGGTCAACTGCGGAGCCCTCCAGGAAACCCTTCTGGCCAGCGAGCTGTTCGGACACGAAGAGGGAGCCTTCACCGGAGCGGTCCGGCGCAAGGCGGGCCTTCTGGAGGCCGCGCACGGCGGATCCTTCTTCCTCGATGAGGTGGCCGAGATGTCTCCGGGGTTGCAGGTCAAAATGCTCCGCGTGCTGGAGGAACGCCAGGTGGTTCCGGTTGGAGGAACGGCCGCCGTCGATGTCGACGTTCGGCTCATCGCGGCCACGAACAAGACGCTTGCGGACGAGGTGGAGGCCGGCAGATTCCGACGCGATCTCTTCTACCGTCTCAACGTCGTGAGGATCAACCTGCCGCCATTGCGCGAGCGCGCCGACGACATCCCCGTGCTGACGGGCCGGTTCCTTGCCCGATACACGTCCGAGCTCCAGCGGCCAACGCCGCACATCACAGACGAAGCCATGGACATACTCTGCGGTGGGGACTGGCCCGGGAACGTGCGCCATCTCGAGAACGTCATCGAGCGCGCGGTGGCCCTGGACACGGATGGGGTCCTCACGCCGGAAGACCTGCCCATGGAGGTCCTCGAGTCCGCCTCCCAGCCGGGTTCATCAAGGGACATCGTAGGCAAGCCGCTGCGCGACGTGCTTCGACAGACCGAAAGCCAGTACATTCACGAGCTGCTGAAAAGCGTTCGAGGCAATGTGTCGGAGGCCGCCCGCAGGGCCCGTGTCAGCCGTCCCAACCTACACAAGCGCATACGGGACTTGGAGATAGACGTCTCCGAGACCAGGAGATAGACCGCTTTCCAGTCCGAACCCCCCAACAGCCGCTGCAACGCAGTCAGGCCCCGGCGCCGTTGCCGGGGCCGTCCTGTCGCACAATGGCCTCAAGCCTCCCCCGTCGCAGGCCGATGTACCCCATGAGGGTAGCCTCACGCCCGGCGGGGGCGAGGCCCAGGCAGCATCAGCCAGCCGGAGCTCACAGCATGTCGGGAGAGGGCTCATGACTGAGGAGAAGGACTGGACGGGCTCCGAGCGGAGGCAGTGGCCGCGAGTGCCCCTGGACGACGAGGTGGAGTTCTCGGTCCCGGCGGGGCGACCCGAGCAGCCTCTCAAGTCCAAGAGCAAGGTCGACAACATCAGCGTCGGCGGATTGCTGTTTGAGACGGACGAGGATGTGCCCGTCGGGACGGTGCTGCGTCTGGAGATTCATGTCCCGGACTGCCACAATCCCAGGCGGAGCAAGGCGGTCCTCGGGCCCATCAAGACGCTGGGAACGGTAGTCAGGACCGAGGAGACCGAGGACGGCGGGCATCGCATCGGCGTATGCTTCATGAACCTGTCCGACCGAGACCGTGACGGAGTAGACGAATTCGTCCGGCAGGGTTTGGGCGAGTAGGGCCGGTGCGCCCCCGGGGCGGGGGGCTCGCGCCGGAGCGGAAGGCAGGGTATTCCGCGCAAGAGGCGCCAGTGGGTCTGGGGGGCTCGCAGCGGACTGACACGGATGTCGATCCAGGCGCGCAGGGCGGTCAGTTCCGTATCGAGTCGCCCCGTGCCGCCCCCCAGAAACCCCGCTCGCCGACTTGCCCGAAGGACAAGAGCGCAATGACTGACGCCGAAGACTTCGCCGGGAGGCTGAGGGATCCGCAAGCCGGCGTCCGCCGTGAGGCGGTGGCCGCGCTCGGGCGAACGCGGGACCCCCGCTGGGCGCCCACACTCGCCGAGGCGCTTCACGACCGCGACAGGGACGTCCGCGACGCCGCCGTGTCATCTCTGATCGAAATCGGGGGAGATGCCGTGGCGGAAGCGGTCGCTCCTTCCCTCAACAGCCCGGACCGGGAGATCCGCACGTCGGCCGCAGAGGTATTGCAGGAGGCCGAGCGCTCGGCCGACGACTCTCTCATCTCGCTTCTCGACGGTCCCGATGAGGAGACGAAGATCCTGGCGCTCGACCTGCTTGGGGCGACGGGCGGTCCGAAGGCGGTGGACGCCGCAATTGCCGCCCTGGGCGATGCGAGTCCCGGCGTGCGCAACGCCGCAGCGTCCAGCCTGGGGGCGCTGGGAGGAACGCGCGCCGTCGATCCGCTGTGCGAGATGGTTTCCTCGGAGGAGGACGAATGGGTCGCCTTCGCAGCCGTCCAGGCTCTTCGCGAGACGTCCGCGGGCGACATCTCAGCCGCGCTGGCCGCGGCGCTGAGGAGAGGTGGTTTGCTGGCGGCGGCGGCGGTTTCCGCGCTGGCCGAGGTGGGCGGACCTGACGCTGTGTCAGTGCTCCTGCGTCACCTGCCCGAAGCTTCCGATGATGCGGCCTCCCACATCATTGCAGCGACGTGCGAGATAGCCGATCGCTGCTGCGATCCGGCTGAGTTGCCGCCGGGCGTCAGAGCGGACCTCGTTCGCCTGCTCACGGACGCGAGCACTTCCCATCCGGACGAGTGGACCCGCTACCGCGCAGTCCAGACGCTGGGCAGGTTCCACTGTGGGGAAGCGGAGGACCTGCTCCTGAGTCTTGTCGGCGGCGGAAGCCCGCTGGTCAGATTGGCATCCGCCGAGGCGCTTGGTCGGATAGGCGGAGGGCGCGCGGAGGGCGCGCTGATGGCTCTTTCGGACGACCGTGATCGAGACATCGCCCAGGTTGCGCGAGAGGCGCTGATGCGCGCGACCGGTGGCGCGGGCGGAAGCCGGGAAGGTTAGCGGGTCGATCTGGTGCGTTTTGGCTCACATGCGCGGTGGTATCGCCGAGGCCAGTCGGTCAACGACGACCTTCTCGACGTAGTCGTACCCCTTATACAGCCCCTTGCCCTCGTCCTCGAAGCGCCCCTCCCATATCTCCCCCGCCCTTAAGTCGACGAGCCAAGCCGCCACCCCGACGCGTGTCACCTTGGTGGTGCCGTCCCAGCGCTGGTCATGCGCAAAGGCTTCGATCACGAGCAGGTGGCTTATCCCCAGACTCTCGATGAGTCGAGCGGCGTGGATGCGGTTCACCGTCCCCGCCACAGCCACTTCCTCGGCCAGCGTCTCTGCGGCATCCTCCACGCCCACCTCGTAGTCCCCATCGAAGTTGTAGACCATGGCTGTGTACCGCCGCCCACCGACGGCCTCGGCCATCAGGTGTGCTATCTGAACCGTGGCGCCTGCCTCGGGTCGGTCTCCGCCCAATGGCACGAGCAGTATGCCGCCGTACCCGCCGACTGTGGCGCCCGCGCCCCCATTGTCCTGAGGGGTGCTGGCGCATCCGCCGATAAGGGCGACGGCGCAGGCCAACGCCGGCAGCAGGCTACTCCGCATGGCGGTTCATCCTTTCGATCGAAGTAGGCAGGACAAGCGTGAAGGCGGACCCGGACGGCCAGCTCCTCGCGCGCACGCTTCCCCCACTCTCGGCCGCCACGCCGTAGACGACGGAGAGTCCGAGCCCCCGCGATCCGTCCTTGGTCGTGAAGAACGGGTCGAAGAGCTTGCCCAGCGTGCCCGGCTCTATGCCCTCGCCGTCATCGGTGACGGCGAAGGTAACCGCGTCGCCGGAGCCGCGGGCAGCGGTGACTACGCTGACGAGGCCGCTCTCGCCGCAGGCCTCCAGCGCGTTACGGACCAAATGGATGCATGCCCTCTTTATCCGCTCGGAGTCGCCCTTCACAGCCGGCAGGTCGTCGGCCCAGTCCGCCTGCACCTCTATGCCGCCGCCTCTGCCCTGTTCCCTTGCCTCTTCGATGGCCTCGGTCACTGCGGCCCTGGCCACAGCCGAGAGGTCGACATCCTCCGTGCCCCGACCCACCTGGGCGGCGAACATCAGCAGCTCCTCGATGACCCTGGCCGCCCTGGCCGTCTGATCCTCGACGATGTGCACGGCCCTTCGCGCGTCATCGGAGAACCCCTCGGCATCCGCACGCGATGCGAGCATTTGCGCGTACGCGGCCGCGCCCGCCAAGGGGTTGTTGACCTCGTGAGCCAGCCCTCCCACGAACTGGGACAGCGCCGCGAGGTGTCCGTTGGCGTATCTGGCGGACGACCCTTCAGCCTCCGGAAGCGAGTCGAGCCCCAGCACCACCCTGCCGCCGCCGAGCTCCTCGGCGAAGGCATCCAGGGCGCCGCCCTTCCAGAAGGAACACAGGCGGGCCGCGCCGCCTTCCTCGCTGACCTGTGAAACCAGCGCGAGAAGGTCCGTAGCGCGCAGGACATCCTGAGGGAACACCTCCTCGAGCGCCCGCCCGGTCAACTCCTGCTCGTCGGAGGAGAGCCAATCCGACACCGGCCGATTGGCCCAGAGGACATTCATGCGCTCATCGAGGACGACTACGCCGCACGGGATCACGCCTAGAACGGCATCGGCCAGCTCGCCGTCCAGGCAATCCGTCCCATTGCCGCCCTCCCGCCTCAGCGCGGTTTCGACGGCGTCTGTCACCTCTCTGATCTGAAAGGGTTTGTACACGATGGCTGACGCCCCCAAGTCCACGGCCTGTTGCACCCCCTCATCCTGTTCCTCAGCACACGCCGTGACGATAATGAACCGCGTCCGTGGGTTGGCCTCCTTCAAGGCCGTCATAGTCTGCACGCCGTCCATGCCCGGCATTCGCAGATCGAGTATGCACAGATCGGGCGCGCGCTCTTCGGCGAGTCTCATGGCTCGGCTGCCGCTGTCGGCCGCGCGGACATCGGCGTACCCAGCGCCCGACAGGACCAAGCTAAGGGCCTCGCGGATGACCTCTTCGTCATCGACGACCAGTATGGACGCGGCTTCGGTCGAGCGGCTTGCAGCCATTGCTTCCTCTCGGGGCTAGTCCCTTCTGGCGGCGGCCACCTCTCTTGCATGCGCCTTCGGCTCCGGCTCGGACTCGCCCAGGGGGACCGAATCGGCGGGGGCTTGCTCGAGCGGGAGCTTCACGAAGAAGGTGGTTCCCTTGCCCACGGCGCTCTTGACCTCGAGCAGGCCGTGATGAGCCTCCACGATGGACCGGCTGATGGAAAGGCCGAGGCCGGTGCCGCCCTGCCCCTTGGTCGTAAAGAAGGGCTCGAATACCCTGTTTATGTGTTCCTCGCTGATGCCGGAGCCGTTGTCGGATATGCTCACGCATACGCCGCGGGTGCTTATCCTGCGGGCACCCCGGCTCCCGCTGGAGACGTATGCGACGCCCTCCGGATCGCCGGCCCGGCGGTGCACCCCTCCGGGCGAGCCGGACACGGGTATAGTATCCTTTCTGGAGGACACTCGCAACTCCCCGCCCTCGCCCATCGCATGCCTGGCGTTGAGGATGATGTTGAGGAATACCTGCTCAAGCTGCGCGGCGTCAGCCCATATGTGAGGGAGTCCCCTGGCCAGCGAGCGCACGACCCGTATGTCGCCCGACGCCAGTTCCGGCTCTGCTATCGACAGTGCCTTTTCGACCACGGAATTGATGTCGATCTGTTCGATGTGTTGCTCTCTCCTCCTGGCGTAATCCAGCAGGTTTCGAGCCATTTGACCGCATCGGACCGCCTGGTCTTCTATGATGCCGAGGTACTTGACGGCGTCCCGGGGGAACCTCTCCCTCTTGGCCATGGATTGGAGCATCTGAGTATAGGCCAGAATGGCGGCCATGGGGGTGTTGAGTTCGTGTGCAATGCCTCCGGCGAGTTCGCCCAGGGCCGAGAGTCTGGCCGATCGCACGAGCTGTTCCTGGGCCCTGTGCAGGTCCTCATTGCGCTTGGCCAGGGCCGCATTGGCCTGATCGATCTGTAGGGTCTTCTCGGCGAGCTGCTCGTTGGCCGCCTCGAGCTGCTTTCTATGTGTCTTCTCGTCCCACTGTTGTTTTGTCTGCTCGAGGTACACGCCTGCCTTGGACAGCTCGAGGTGGATCTGCTCGACAAGCGGCTCCGGGTCGGCGCCGGGGCAGCCGGCGGTCGCCCAGTCGGCCTCCGTGGGGGCAGGCACCGACTGGTCGCCGGAGAAGCCCATGCCTTCGGATCCGACGAGGAGGTTGGCCAGTCTCACCGTTGCAGCCAGGGGCATCTCGGCCACGACGTCGATTCCGCTGTGGTGAAGGACGATGGCATCCCGGAGAGGTTGTGGCAGCCGCCAGTGCTCGGCCAGGGCTCCGCCCACCTCCGTATGATCCATGCCGCAGCGCTTACCTTCCGCCGCGGAGAGGTCCTCACCCGTCTTGCAGTCGGCGAGGGCCAGCATGAATTCCTCGTGCATGTACTGGTCCAGCACGACTCTGCCTATGTCGTGGAGCAGGCCTCCGACGAATGCCTCCTCCAGTGGCACCTTCCCTGATTTCTTGGAGATGACCTTGGCCGCCACGGCCGCCGCCAGGGAATGCTCCCAGAAGGCCTCCCGGTCGAAGTCCTCACCCCCCTCTCCAAACATCTCGAAGACCGACACCGACAGGCACATGGTCTTGACGGCCTCGAAGCCCAGTATGACGACGGCGTGACTGACCGTCGCGATCTGTTCTTCGAAGCCGTAGAAGGCCGAGTTTGCCACGCGCAGCACCCTCGAAGTCAGGGCCTGGTCGGTTGAGATAATGGAAGCCACGTCCGAGGCGGAGGACCCCTCGTCCAACGTGGTCTTCATGATCCGGCTGACCACCTGAGGCAGAGTGGGCAGCGAGCCCAGTTTTCTTACTATAGCTCTTGCTCGGGCATCGTCCATGGTAGCGTCTTCCTTTCGCTCCGACCCGCGTGCAGCCTGCACGTCAAGCCAACACGCTGAAGGGCTTCCCGTCGCCCTCGGAAGTCAGCTCTGCAAGCAACTCCAGTGCGGCTTCCACGCTTTCTCTTGTAATGGCCAGGCCGCCCCTGTCCAGAATCCGCGCCGCCAGCAGCGCATCCTCACCGGCGGGCAGGCCCAGTTCGCGTAGGATGCGCCTGAGTCGTGCGTCGAGTGCTCCTGAGTTCTCCTCGGGTTCCAGCCTGAGCACAACCTTGGGCTGTAGGCCCGTTACCCTGGCCACGAAGCGCGTTCCCTTCGGCCAGGAACGCCCGCAATCGGCGACCACGTTATGGCCTTTGATACTGACGATTGTCCTGTGCTCGTCGACCGGCTGGAGCACGAAACCGCGAACGATGTCACCGGTCTTCATGCAGCTCAGGAACTCCTCATACGCCTCGTGGGAGAAGCTCCAGTTCCTACCGAGCTGTCTCTCCCAGAGCTCCCATGAATCCATAGGCTATGCCTGAAGGTCTATGCCTTGACGGCGAGCCGCGGTTTTCGCTCTTGGCTTCTCACGTTCATCCTGCTCGTCGGGTTCGCCCTCCTCGTCTTGTTGGCGCTGCTCCTCCCGGGCACTGCCGTCGGATATGGTGACGGTATCGCCGTCTCGACGGCCGTCCGACCCATGGCGCCTGTCGGTCCTCCGAGCGCCGGGGTTGGCTTGCCTTTGCTGCATGTCCTGCGCGGGGCCCTGCAGCTCGCGGACCGTCGATGCGGGATCGGGCCCTGTCACGGCCTTGGCGAGATCGTCCACTTCGCTTCACCCTCACAGGAGCGGCCATATGGCCGCGGCGGAGGTCCGGCGCACGACTCGAGAGGGGCCGCTGTCACGCCGGACTCTGTACGTCGCGCCGGCCACGCGACCGTGGACGCCGGCGCGAAGATTGGCCCTGGCTACGATCATCGCGGAGGTCCGGGGCCGCATGCGCGCAAGGAGATCCGTCCTGGCCCGGTCGGCTTCCGTCGCCTCACGCCGCAGGCACATCAGCTTGTATGCCGTCTGCTTCATCTTCTCGGGCTGCCCCTTTGCCAGCTTGAGAGCGGCCCGAGCCTCTTTGAGCTCTCGAGCAAGTTCATCCCGGCGAGCCAGCAGCTCTTCCATCTCGTCCAATACGTCGGGCGCGAGGCCGACCGACACGTACATGTCGGTGCCGAAGGCGCCCCCGACCACTCCCGCCTCCAGGTTACCTCCGCAGACGACCCTGCCCCCTGCCGCTATCCCGCCGGGCGTTACCACACTGACGTTGCCGCCCGCGCGGATGGAGCAGTGGAGTATCGAGGTATCGACGGTTGCAGTCCCGGCGACCTCTATCTTGGCGTGGTCGAGGAAGCGCGCGCTCAGGTCGCCTCCTCCGCGGAGGGATCCGCCCCCATTGCCGCTGACGCCCCTGAGTATTTCGATCGCCCCACCGGCTGCGACCTCCGCCGACTCCACACCGCCCTCGATGCGCACCGAGCCGCCGACGTGGAGCCTGGCACCGTCCAGAACGGTCCCCAGGACAAGGCAATCGGTTTCCACGCGCACCAGCCCATTGGCCGGAGACACGTCCTGCAGAACCTTAGCGCTCCTTGTCTCGATCATGACACAAGCCCCGCTTCGGCCCGGCGCATCCTCCCTCTCAGCCGCGCCGTGGCCTTCGTGTGGATCTGCGACACCCGTGACTCGGACACCCCCAGCACCTCGGCTATCTCCCTGAGGGTCATGTCCTCGTAGTAGTAGAGGGCTATGACGAGCCTCTCCTGATCCGGGAGGTTGTCTATGGCCCTGGCGAGTATGCTGCGCATCTCGTTGGTTTCTATACCGGAGGAGGGATCTTGGTTGCCCTGGCCGGGAGCCGTGGGCGGGACCATGGACCAGGCCGCCCCGTCGGTCTCCTCGATGATGCTGTCGAGGGAGAGGAGCGTGGTCCCCCTAACCTCATCCACCATCTGGTGGAAGCGCTGGAGGGACAGGCCCATCGCCTCAGCCACCTCATCATCGGTGGCGGGTCTGCCGAATTTGTTCTCCAGCCTCGTGACGGCGTCCTCCAGGACGTGGGCTTTGTGCCTGGTGGATCTGGGTACCCAGTCAAGGCGGCGCAACTCCTGGAGGATGCTGCCGCGTATTCTGGCCGTCGCATAGGTCTCGAACTTGACGTTCCTTCCCGGGTCGAATCTGCCGATGGCCTCCAGCAGCCCCAGAATGCCGTAGGAGACGAGCTCCTCTCGCTCCACGTGCTTTGGGAGCAGGGCCGCCATCTTGGAAGCCACGTGGCGCACAAGCGAGACGTATTCAAGGAACAGGAGTTCTCTCGTCTCCTCATCGGGCTGCTCTCGATACCTCCGCCATATGGACTCGTCCACGGCCATCCGGATGCTCCTTCGCTATGGCTCTGCGCCGTCCGCGTCTTGGTCTTCCGGCGCAGGGCCGTTGCCTTCCGTTACCTTGGCTCTTATAGCTATGCCGGCGATTCGACCCACGTCACCGGCGTCAGCCTTGTCTCACCCAGCAACGTCCGTCTCCGGCGTCATTCCATCGCCAAGACCACCGTCGCTCGGCACGTTTTCCGCCTCTGCGTCGGGGGGTGTGCCTTCGCCCCCTCCCGGCACGGGCCCGGGGGACGTCAGGATTGCGCCCAAGGCCAGACCTACGGCCCAAAGAAGAACCGCGCCCACGAGTGCCCTGAACGCCACTGCCGGGGCCGACGCTCCTGCGCCGAGGGCGGCCAGGGCGGCCACCGCAGCCCCGGCGATCCCCGCGTAGAGCCCCGCTCTCTCCGCCTCGGCTTTCACAGCTTCCTCCGGCGGTAGGTCGCAAGTTGATGGCGCATGGCTGAGAACACGTGGGCTATCACAGCATCCCGGTCGTCCTCGTCGATGACTTCGAATCGCAGTCCCACGAGGTGTTCCTCGTCGGCTTCCTCGCACCGCGCCGCAACCGCCAGCGCCCTGATCTGCCTCTCCTCCGGCTCGTCCAGGTCCAGTTCGACCTCTATGATGGTCCCGGGCACGGTGCTCTCTTTCATGGACATGAGCAGGCCCCCGCCGGATATGTCCACGGCGGCGCCCTCGACCATGTCGGACTGTGGCGGCAGCTCGTCCGGCATGGTGGTGCCCAGAATCTGGTAGCGCACCTTCACAGTCGAGCGGACGCGGACGTGCGCGCGTTTTTGACTCTCGCCGGAAAGCACGCCGATCTCCAGCGTCCGCCTGCGTCTGGAAGGTAGGGACACAACGACGCCGCGGAAGACTTCTTCATCGGCCTCGGGGCGCCTGACCACGGCGGTATCGCCCAGTGCAGCGCCATGGCCGTCTTCCACCTCCACGCACACGCGGCCCGGCGCCAGCCGAGCGACGAAGCCGCCCACGCGCCAATCCGCGTCGTCCGCGCTCACCTCGACCGGCATTCCCACCTCCAGGCCCCCGACGGGATCGAAGCTCTCGCTCATGCGCGCCCCCGGCTTCCCGCTGGCTCTGGGCCCAGGATGTCGGCCGCCAGGTCCGCCGGATCCCCGACCAGAATGTCCTCCGGCACCTTCTGCCCGCAGGTGACGTAAGCGATCTCATTGACGACCCGCGTCATGAGGTTGACCATCGCCCCTTGCCGTGTGGTCTCATCAAGCTTGGAGAAGACGAGCATATCCCGCGGGTCGGCGGAGAAGACGCGAACGGCGGTCAGCATGTCTTCGGCCTGCGCCCCTGCGGGCAGCACCACAATCCTCTCGTGTGTCCCGACCGATTGAAGGAAGCGGCGCACCGCGTCGATCCGCGGGGTATCGTGTGGGCCACAACCCGGTGTGTCGATTAGGAGGAGGTCCTTGTCGCGATTTGCCTGGACGATATCGCGCAATGCGTTCGGCGTGCGTGCCGCCGCATCCGCCGAGGGACCGCCGCCGATGCCGACCGTGATCGCCGTCCTGCCGAGGCCCTCTCGGGTATGCCTGGCGATCTTGGCTGCTGTGAGGCTCTTGCCGACCCCGGTCTGGCCGAGCAGGGCGACGACCGCGCAGCGGCCTGGGGACAGACGGATTCCGCCGCAGCAGCGCAGGACTCCGGCGAGGGCCTCGCGCGCTCCCTCCCACACCCCTCTGGGCGCCAGCCGCCTCGGCGTCGTGACGCGCGCCCAGCCGGCCTCGGCGATCTCCCGGGCCAGGGGCCGCTCGACTCCCCGGGCTACGAGCCTGGCGAAGGCCCGGCGAACGCTCTGGGGCATAGCGGCCGGGATCTGGTCCCGCACTTCCGCGCGCAAGGCCTGGACGGACTCGTGTATCGCGCGGACGTACTCGGCCACATCTCCGGGCTGGGAGCCCTGACCCACCAGCGTGTCGAACCCGGGGCCCGGCGCCTGCGGCCCCAGCTCGTCTACGCGGCCCTTATGCGGGGTTAGGGCTTGGCGCATACTCAAGCCCGTGCGCGTTTTCGCTTCCACTGCTGTCCTCCATCATGCCTACGGATCGCACCTTCGAGTTCTGCGGCAGCTCCACGTACGACAGGACGACCATGTTTGGAATGGACCGCTCTATCATTCTCCTCAGAGGTAGTCGAAGTCTGGGCGAGCAGATGAGCAGCGCCTGCTCCCCCACAGCGGTAGCCCTGGCGACGGCCGTCGCCAGGCTGGAGTAGAACTGGGACGCCACCTCCGGCGGCAGCGCCGGGGGGGCGCCCGGCCGCTCGTCATTGCATGCGTCGATGAGTGTCTGTTCGAGTCTCGGGGCGATGGTGATGGCCGGGATGTGACCCTCGGAGTCGGCGTACTGGGCGGAGATGGAGCGGCCCAGGCGGCGCCTGACGTGCTCGGCCAGAACGTCCGTGTCGCGCACTCCCCTCGCGTAGTCCCCCAGCGTCTCCAGAACGGTCACCAGGTCGCGTACGCAGACCCGCTCCCGAAGCAGGTTCTGGAGCACCCGTTGCACCTCACCGAGTGACAGGCTGTTCGGGACGAGTTCGTCCACTATTGCGGGAGCTTCCCCTCGGACGGTATCCAGCAGTCTCTGGACGTCCTGCCGGCTGAGAATGTCGGCGGCATGCCTTCGTATTGTCTCCGTCAGGTGTGTCGCTATAACGGAAGGGGCGTCTACTACCGTGTAGCCTGAAGCGACGGCCCGCTCTTTCTGAGCCTTGGTTATCCAAGTGGCGGGCAGGTCAAAGGCCGGCTCAGTCGTGGAGATGCCTTCCAGGTTGCCTCGGGCGTTGCCGGGATTCATAGCGAGCAGGTATCCGAGCTGTGCCTCGCCCCGGGCCACTTCAACGCCGCGGATCTTGATCACGTACTCATTCGGCTTCAGCTCTATGTTGTCGTGTATGTGTATCGGCGGGACGATGATGCCGAGTTCAAGAGCGCACTGCCTGCGAATGGTGGCGACGCGATCGAGCAGGTCTCCCCCCTGGGAGGCGTCGACGAGCGGCACCAGACCATAGCCCATCTCGAATTCCATCGGGTCGACGGCCAGGAGGTCCTCCACGACCTCGTGCGGGGCCGGTCCCGATTGCGACTGCGCGCCTTCAGACGGGGCGGCCGCCCGGCCGCCCTCCTCCTGCCCGGCGGCGGTGAACCCAACGGCGGCCGTAGCACCGGCAAGGAGCAGGAACGGGAGGGTGGGCAGCCCCGGCACCAGGCCCAGGCCCGTCAAGAGCACGGCGGCGATCATTACGGGGCGGCGCCTCTGGAGCAACTGGCCGATCAGGTCCGTACCCAGGTTGCCCTCTCCGGCGGCCCGAGTGACGACGATGCCCGCCGCCGTCGAGATGACGAGGGCCGGGATCTGCGTGACCAGGCCGTCCCCTACGGTCAGGAGCGTATAGCGCCGTATGGCCTCGCCCAGCGGCATCTGCATCTGCACCACGCCGATGATGAAGCCGCCGATGATGTTGATTATCGTGATGATGATTCCCGCGATGGCATCGCCGCGCACGAACTTGCTCGCGCCGTCCATGGCGCCGTAGAAGTCGGCCTCGCGACGTATGGAATCGCGCCGTTGCCTCGCCTCGTTCTCGTCTATGAGGCCTGCGTTGAGATCGGCGTCTATGGACATCTGCTTGCCGGGCATGGCATCCAGAGTGAACCTGGCGGCGACCTCCGCTATGCGCCCGGCGCCCTTGGTTATCACAACGAACTGGATGACGACCAGTATGAGGAAGATGACGAGGCCTACGACGTAATTGCCTCCGACGACGAAGTGTCCGAAGGAGGAGATCACCCTCCCGGCGTCGGCGTGGAGCAGGATAAGTCGGGTGGACGCCACGTTCAGCGCCAGGCGGAACAGAGTCACCACCAGCAGGAGGGACGGGAATACGGAGAACTCCAGCGCCTGTCTGGTGTAGATGGAAGTGAGCAGGACGATCAAGGCGAAGGTGATATTGAAGACGAGCAGCATGTCCAGAATGCCGGTGCGCAGCGGCACGAGCATCAGCGCGAGGATGCCGATGATGCCGCCGGCTATCGCCAGATCGCCGTAGCGAGTCAGGACGTTGCCGGTGCTCTGCTGCTCAGTCGCCATTAGCTAGGTTCCCCATTCTGCTCATGCCACGGCGGCGGATCGCCGGAGGCCGTAGACGTACGCAAGCACCTCTGCCACGGCGTCGTAGAGGCTGGCCGGCACGATGTCGCCCACCTCGCAAGCGCGATACAGCGATCGGGCGAGGGGCTTGTTTTCCACTATCGGTACGTTGTGCTCACCCGCTATGGACCGGATGCGCTCGGCCAGCAGCCTGGCGCCTTTCGCCACCACGCGTGGGGCGCTGTCCATAGAGGTGTCGTAGCGCAGGGCGACGGCCAAGTGCGTCGGGTTCGTCACGACGACGTCGGCCTCGGGCACCTCGGCCATCATGCGCTCCATCGCCATCTGTCTTTGAATGGAGCGTACTCTGGCCTTGATCAGCGGATCGCCCTCGAGCTGCTTCATCTCCTCTTTCAGCTCCTGCTTGGTCATGCGGAGGTTCTTCTCGAACTCGTACTTCTGATAGGCGTAGTCGATGGCCGCCAGCACAAGCAGAGCCAAGCACACCCGAATGCCCAACAGAAACACGACGTGCGTGACGAATCCGAACAGCACTCGCGGTTGGGCCAGAGTCAGCGGCAGGAACTCGTCGGCCCTGCTGCGCACGGTGGTGAAGGCGATTGAGCCGATGACCAGAATCTTGCCGACGGATATGGCGAGTCTGATGGCGGACTTTCGCGAGAGGACTCGCTTCGCGCCCTCCGCGGGGTTGAGGCGCTCCGGCTTGGGCACCAGCGGCTCGCCGGTGAGAAGGAAGCCGACCTGGCCGACGTTCGACAGCAAGCCTCCGCAGGCCACCGCCACCATGATCGGAGCGACGATCGCGCCCAGTGTCAGGAGTGTGTCTCCGGCGACGGTCCGCAGCCCGTTGGCGGACAGATCCGCCCACACCTCGCCGGAGAACGTCCGCACGGCCGTCCTCTCGAGACGTCCGAGCATAGCGGTGCCGGCGAAGCGCAAGGCCAGCAGGCCGGCCAGCAGCACGGCCACGGAGTTGAGCTCGGGAGACTTGGCCACTTGGCCCTTCTCCCGTGCTTCGCGCCGACGTTTGGGCGTCGGCTCCTCCGTTCTTTCTTCCAGAGGCTTTTCGGCCACGTCGTTCTCCTAGGGAGCCATCGCCCCTATCATAGAAATCATCGCGTCCCGCGAGGCGGAGAAGAGATGCACGGCCACCACCGCGAACAGCGGGAGCGAAATCAGCAGCAGCGACAGGCCGACTCCGATCTTCAGAGGGAAGCCGACCACGAACACGTTCATCTGTGGGACGCTGCGAGCGACGAATGCCAGCGCCGTATCGGTCAGGAAGAGCGCTGCCGTCACCGGCGCCGCGATCTTGACGGCGGTCGTGAACACGGTAGCGGCGCTCCTTGCGACGACCTCGGTCGGGGCCCCGGCCAGTGTGGCGGCCCCGACGGGTATGATCTCGAAGCTGCGGGCCAGCCCGCCCAGGACCCAGTGATGGCCGTCCACAGCCAGGAAGATGAGAGCCCCCAGCAGGTATTGCATCTGGCCGATGATGGGGACTTCCTCGCGCGTCTCCGGATCCATCACGTGGACGACGCCGAAGCCCATCTGCACGCCCACAAGCGATCCCGCCAGCCTTATCCCCATGAAGACCAGGGACGTTACGAACCCTACGGCGGCGCCGACGGCGAACTCCCGGCACAGAAGGGCCGCCTGACCCACCGGAGAGTCGCTCAGGTTGACGGGCCCCACCACGGGTAGGACCAGAACCGAGACCGCCACCGCGAGGCCTATCTTGACCTTGGCCGGAACGTATTGGCTCCCGAGCAGGGGAGCCGTGCCGACGATCCCCGCCACGCGGACGAAGACGAGCAGCGCCTTCTGAACGGCGGCCGGGTCGATGCCCGAGACGGTTATCACGCCCCGAGCCCTCCGTAGGCCGAGAGATTTGCCAGCAGTCTGGATGTGAACCCCACGACGGTCCTGAGCATCCATGGCATGAAGATGGCCAGAGCCGCCACCATGCCGAGTATTTTGGGGATGAAAGTAAGCGTCATCTCCTGCACCTGGGTTACAGCCTGCATGAGGCTGATGAGGATGCCGATGAGAAGTCCGGTGACCAGCAGAGGCGCGGCCAGCGACAGGGCGACCAGCATCGCCTCTCTGCCTATCTCGATGACGGCCTCGGTGCTCATTCTGTAGACTCCCCTACTGGAAGCTGACGGCCAGCGAACGGACGACCAGGTACCAACCGTCGACCATCACGAACAGCACGATTTTGAACGGGAGCGATATCATGATTGGCGGCAGCATCAGCATGCCCATAGACATGAGAACGCTGGCTACGACCATGTCGATAATCAGGAAAGGTATGAACAGGACGAAGCCCATCTGAAAGGCCGTGCGCAGCTCCGAGATGACGAATGCGGGTATGAGCGCCACGGTCGGTATCTCGTCCGGCGTCTTTGGAGGCTCGGCGTGGGAGAGCTGGACGAACAGTCCCAGGTCCTTCTCGCGGGTCTGCGAGAGCATGAAGGAGCGGAGCGGCTCTGTGCCGGCCTTGATGGCGGCGGCCTGGTCCAACTCGCCCGCGAGGTAGGGCTGGAGGGCGACCTCGCTCACCTTGCCCCAGGTCGGCGCCATGATGAAGAAGGTGAGGAAGAGCGCCAGACCGATGATGAGCTGGTTGGGCGGCATGGTCTGCGTACCTATGGCGCGCCGGAGGAAGGAGAGCACGACCACGATGCGGGTGAAGGAAGTGAGCATGATAAGAGCAGCCGGGGCTATGGAGAAGAGGGCGATCATACCCAGCAACTGGATGGCGGGAGCGGTCCCGCCGGGCTCATCTCCCGCGCTGACGGTGATGCTGATACCGCCGCTTTCCCCATCGGCTGCGCCTGCAATACTGCACAGGAGCAAGGTGGCCGCGAGGCCCGCCAGCAGCGCCTTCATGCGTCAGACCTCGCCCTTGCTGCGGCCGCACGCCCGCGCAAGGATGTGGGAGAAGGCGGGCGCCGCGGGGCCGACCTGCTCACTGTCGGAAATGAGGCGTTCAACGTCGCCGCGGTCACGGAACTCGGTGAGAGTTCTCATGCCGGCCTGGTCGGATCCGACGACGATCACCCGTCCGCCCACCTTGACCAGCTCGATCATCCGCTTGGGTCCAATCGCCTGTCGGGCGATGACCTCGACCACTCTGGAGCGCGCCGTGCCCTTCTGCTGAGACCGCCCCACGAGGAACCTACCGAGGAAGGCGAGCAGCCACACGAGGCCGAGGACGACGGCCAGGGAAACGGCGACCTGAGCGATGAGCGCGCCCATCCCGGGACCGGACGCGGTGAAGCCGTCCAGCGGGTCGGCGGCGGTCTCTTCGCCTAGGCATGAACCGGTAAGACGTCCGAGCAGGATGGCGGCCGCTAGAGCGCGGGCCACACCTGAGAGCCACACTAGCATGCGCTAATCTCCCCCGAGAATAAACGCGACCGGCGGCGCACTGCACGAAGGCTAGCGAAGGTTCCTTATTCTGTCCTCCGCCGACACGACGGACGTGATGCGCACGCCGAAGTTCTCATCGATCACGACCACTTCGCCGGTGGCGACGAGCTTGCCGTTTACGACGACGTCAACGGGTTCTCCGGCCAACCTGTCGAGTGCCACGATGGACCCCGACCCGAGTTTGAGCACGTCGCGGATACTCATCTCGGCCCGCCCCAGCTCGACGGTCACGGGAAGGTCGATATCCAGCAGCATATCGATTCCGGCTTCGGAGCCCGTCTGGGCGCCGGGCGTGAGGGGCGCGAATTCCGCCTTGGCGGTGCCCTGCGCACCCCCTGGACCCATGTCCGCCATGGCCGCTGCGGCGGCCTGCGCCGTCTTCGGCGAGATGACTTGGACCAGGCTGCCCTCGGCGACGCTGCCTATGCTGATGCCGAAGGTGAGCACGACGCAGTCCTCTCCTCCGCCCACGAGCGGTGGCAGGTCGGCGACGGTTGGCGGCGCATCCAGGGCCTCGGGCGCGCCGGCTGAGACGCTCACCTCGCTGCCCGCCGCAACGGAGAGGGCGGGCCCGGCTGACTCTGCCAGCGCGGACAAGGCCTTCCCCCAAGCCTCCAGGTGCTGGTCCTCGAGCGTTTCAGGCGGGCTGGTTCCGTCGCCCCCGCCGATCAGATCAGCCACGGCGGCCGCCATCGACGCAGGCACGAGAACCAGGCTCTCTCCGGCAACGGCGCCGGTGAAGGGCATGGAGACTCGGACACACGGGCCTTGCAGTCCCGGCAGTTCGTCGTCTCCTGCCGGCCTGGTGACCTCGGGAGGCGCAATCCGAACGGGCTGTCCGACAACCCCGCCGAGTGCGTCGGCGCCCGCGCCCATCCACAGGTTACCGCCTTCGCGTACGGCCTCGAGCTGCTCCGGCGAGAGATCGATCCTCTCAACAACGGCGCTTGCCGCGTCCTCTGCCATTTCCGTCTACTCCTCGTCCGATATCGGGGTGGTCAATTGGACGGCGCGCTGCCGCCCTGCCAGCCCCGGTTTGCCCATGAACTTGGGGATGCCGCCGACCTCCATCACCACATCGCCGTCGGCCCCTGTGTCGAGTCGAAGGATATCTCCCGCTCCCATGCGCATCAGCTCACCTACCGACAGCCTCGTCTGGCCGAGCACGGCCGTACACGGCAGTGCGGATCTCTTGATGTGGCGCATGACGGCGGGGGCCGCCGTCTCGGCCTGCTCCTCAGAGTCCGAGGCGGACCACTGCCGCCCCGACAGCTTCTCCAGCAGGGGCTGTATCATCATGTCGGGCAGGCAGACGGACATGACGCCGCTGGCTTCTCCGAGCTGGATGTTGAAGGCGGCCGTAACGGTCATCTCGTGCTCGGGCAGAATGCGACAGAACTGCGGGTTCGATTCCATTCTGAGCAGTCTGGGTTCGCCCGCGACGAGCCCCGACCAGCTGGCTTTCAGAAGGAGCAGCACCTTGTTTGCGAGCCTTCCCAGCACGCCTTGCTCGATGGCGGTGAGCCCCCTGCTCATCTGGGCAGCTTCGCCGCTGCCTCCCAGCAGCCTGTCGATGATGGCGAATTCCAGCACCGGGCTTATCTCCAGCAGCGCCGAACCTTGGAGGGGCTTCATTTCGAAGAGGGCTATGAACGTTGGGTTCTCCAATGACATGATGAATTCGCCGAAGCTGATCTCGTCGACGGACGCCACGCTGATGTCGGGCATCACGCGCAGAGCGCCGGACAGCAGGGTCGACAGCTCTCTTGCGAAGGTCTCGTAAAGCATCTCCAGATTGTGGAGCTGATCTCGCGAGACACGTGCCGGCCTGCGGAAGTCATAGAGCATGACGCGCTTGCCGGACTCCGCCGCGCCTGCGAGAGGGACTTGGCCCTCCGACACGGCTGAGAGCAGCGAATCAACCTCTTCCTGTGAAAGGATGTCGGCCACCTGGGCTCCTCTTGCGCTGTCGGCTACTGGATAACGAATTCGGTAAAGTAGACGTCGATCACCTTGGGCTCACCGAGCGTCGCGTTGGCAGCGTCTGTTATCTCGTCGCGCAGGATCTCTTTGCCCTCGGGTTTGAGTATGTCGTCGACGGTCTTGGTCGAGAGTATGTCTATAAGATCGTTACGCAGGCGCGCGCCGTGTCTCTCCAGGTTGAGGACCGCCGGCCTATCGGCGACGGCCAAGGACATCGTCACCTTCAGGTAGCGCTCTGCGTTGGAGCCGGCGAGGTTGACGATGATGGTTTGCTCGTCATAGCTGGCCGTCGCCTCCTGCGCCGCAGGTTCGACGGGCTCCTCTCCGGGTTCGGTCTGTGTCTGCCCGGACAAAGCCGGCGCTATCACGCCCACGACCAGGAGGAACGCAGCCAGGAGTATGACCAGCCCGGCGCCGCCCAGTATCAGGATCTTCTTGATCCCGCCGGTTGACTTGGCCTGCCCTTCGCCCTGTTGTTCCTGCTGTCCCTCGTTCTCTGTCTGATCCTCAGGCGCCATTGTTCGGTCCTATTCTCTCGAACAGAGGTATCGCCTGGCCGCCGCGTTGGCGAGGTTCGATTCTTATCTCGACCCTGCGGTTCTTGCTGCGACCTTCGGCCGTATCATTCGTATCGACGGGCCTGAACTTGCCGTAGCCGACCGCGGCAAGCCTCTCTTGGGGAAAACCCTTGCTCGCGAGGTAGCTGACCACGCCTATGGCCCGCGCGGTGGAGAGGTGCCAGTTAGAGGGGAACTCCTCTGTCTGGATGGGCACATTGTCGGTATGACCTTCGACGAAGACTTGCACGGGCCTCTCCAAGAGCATCTGGTTAATCATGTTGAGCACGTCGAGCGCCTCGGGTTTCAGGTTGGCGCTGCCGGAGTCGAAGAGTACCTTCGACGGAATCCTCACCGATATGGCCACGTCGCCGCGGTTCACCTCCACCTGTCCGACGAGTCCCAGCTCGGACACGGCTCTCTCGATGTGCTCGATCATGGATTCGACTTCTTGGTCCTCGGCGCGCGGCCTGGGGCCCCGGTTCCCCGGTTCGACCCTCTGTGGCAGTTCCAGGGCCGGACGCTTGCCCGGCAGCACGCCGAATGCCGCCTCAAGCGAACCTGACATCTCGGTGAAGCGCACCTCATCGAAGTAGGCAAATGATGTCAGGAGCACGAAGAACGTCAGCAGCAGGGACATCATGTCGCCGAACGTGGTCATCCACGCCGGCGAGCCGGCTGCTTGTTCTGCCGCTTTCTTCTTTGCAGGCGGCATCCGGTTCCTTTCGGGAGCAAGCGACGTGCCACTGGCGCACGCCCCCGGCAGATCCTGCCGGCCGATCCCTAAGTCGTTGCACGGCAGGCTCTTGCGCTATAGGCCTTCGACTTGCACGCCCGCCGACGCCGCGGCTGTCGAGCCGTCGGTGTAGGGGAAAACGACACCGCTGACGCCCCCTGCTACGACGGGGGCCGGCATCCACCTATCAGCCCTTGTCCCTGCCCACGCTCTCCCGCATCTGCGGGCTCAGGAAGGCCTTGAGCTTCTCCTCGACTATCCTTGGGTTCTCTCCGGCCTGTATGGACAGGACGCCCTCCACGGTAATCCGCTTGTAGAGCATCTCGCCCTCGCTTCGCGATTTCAGCTTCCCGGCGATGGGCAGGCAGATGAGGTTCGCGGTGAACGCGCCGTAGAAGGTCGTGACGAGAGCGGTAGCCATGCCGACGCCGATGCCGGACGGGTCGTCCAGCGATCGGAGCATCTGGATGAGGCCGATGAGGGTTCCGATCATTCCGAAGGCCGGAGCGTACTCGCCCATGGACCGGAACAGGGCCTGGCCCGTGCTGTGCCGCTCCTCGACGAAGGCCAGGTCGGTATCCATGATCTCGCGTACGAGATCGGGGGAGGTCCCGTCGACGGCGAGCTGAATGCCCTTCTGCAGAAACGAATCGTCGACGTTCTGTGACTCCTGCTCCAGGGCGAGCACTCCGTCCCGCCTGGCCTTTTCGGCGAACCTTACGAGGTGGTTGATGACCTCCTCGGGCGAGGCCTTCTTGTGGAAGAAGGCTTTCTGGACGACCTTCATCACGCCCACGACCTGGGGAAGAGGGTAGTTGATGAGCGTCGCCGCCAGCATGCCGCCCACCGTGATCATCAGTGACGGTATGTTGATGAAGGTGGACGCGCCTCCTCCCTGGACGATGGCCAAGCTGATAAGGCCCAGTCCCGAGAGGATGCCTATGACGGTACCTATGTCCACCTATGCTCTCCCTCAGTCCCTATTCGCTCTATCTCTTGAGATTGACGAGCTCCTGCAGCATCTCGTCAGCGGTTGTGATAATGCGCGCGTTGGTCTGGAAGCCGCGCTGAGTGATGATCATGTCGGTGAATTCCTGGGCCAAGTCGACGTTGGACATCTCGAGCGTGCCCGAGTTGATGGATCCGCGGCCGCCGCTGTCGGCGGAGCCTATCTGCGCCAGGCCGGAGTTGGCTGAGGAGGCGAAGAGGTTCTCGCCCACCCGGACCATGCCCGAAGGGTTGTTGAACTTTGCGACCGCGATTCTCCCCAGCGTCCGGGTCATGCCGTTGGTGTACGATCCGGTTACGGTCCCGTCGGCCGAGATGGCGAAGCCGTTCAGCTCGCCCTGTTCGAAGCCGTCCTGGGTCGCGACGGACACCGTGTAATCGCCTGCGTACTGGGTCATGCCGGTGAAGATCGGGTCGATGGAGATGCCCAGCGCTCCGTTCCCCGGATCGAAGGAGATCGCACCTCCGCCTTCGGAGAGGTAGGCGCCGGACGAGGCGAAGGTCACGGTCTTGGTGCCCACGCCGACCTCGCCGCCGGACTCTATGGCCTGCCAGCGCCAAACGTTGGCGGCATACTTGTCGAAGACGAGCGTGACTGCATGCCCCTCGCCCAACGAGTCATAGACCTGCACCGACGTCGTATACAGGCCCCCGTTGGCAGCCTGTGTCTGGGTGTAGGTCATGGCCGTCTTGAGGATGTTGTTGCCGGTGGAGGTGTTTATTGCTACGTCGGTGACGCCGTAGCCGGCACCCGTGTCACCGTTGATGGTAACGCCGCCGGTGGCGTTGACCACTACGCCCGTGGTATTGGTGATACTGAACGTACTCTCCACAGCCGCGGCGAGATCGGAGAGGGCGGTGTCGGCCGCCACGGTCAGCGAGCCCTGGGCCACGGCCACGGTACCCTTCTTGCCGTCTACCGTGATCACGTCTGATACGCTCAGCCCCAAGCTCGTCCCGTCGACGTTGAAAAGATTCGTCAGGTAGTCAGTGCCGGTGGCGTACGTCAGGGTCGTCCCGCTCGTGGCTGAACCGTCCAAGGCCATTGCGCCCTGGAGATCGGCAACAAGGCCCTCGAGGTAGGTGTTGGGCGTCGGATCCCCTGACTGTATCTGTATATCCAGGAGGGCTGCTCCTCCACCTGTGGGGTTGCTTACGGCCAGACGGCCCGACGAATCGACCGTGACGGTCGCGGTAGCCGAGGTGTTCCGAAGCTCCGTCTGGATTGCGGTGGCCAAGTCGGCCAGGGTGGTCCCCGCCACGGTGGTGAAGGTCGTTGAGGTGGCCCCGCCGTCCCCGCTGATGACGATGGCGCTGCCGGCGTCGAGGCCCAGATCAGTGCCGCTGGAGTTGAACAGCACGCTGAGGAGATCGGTGCCCGCGCCGTAAGTCAGCAGGTTCATCGAGGTCGTTACCGTGCCCTGGGTGCCCACGGCGGCGGCGGCGTCCAGGTTGCCTCGCAGGGTCATCTGGGTTGTCTCTTTGGCCTCCATCCTCAGTCCGATGGGGATATTCAGTGCCTCCAGGGCACCCGATGTGTCGACGACGCCGTTGTTGTCGGCCTGCCAGCCCTGCACCTTGTAGCCATTGGCCGGGTTGGCCAGATCGCCGTCGTCGCCGAGGCCGAAGGCCCCGTCTCGGCTGTAGACCTGGCTTGTACCGTCGGAGAGGACGAAGAAGCCCTCGCCCTGTATGGCCAGGTCGGTGATGCGCCCGGTCGTCTGGAGGTTCCCCTGGCTGTGCATGGTGTCGACCGTGGCCAGGGCCGTGCCGAGGCCCACCTGCATGGGGTTGATGCCACCTTGCGAGCCGTCCTGACTTGCCGAGGCGCCCCCGCGCAGAGTCTGAGCGAGCATGTCGTGAAACAGAGCTCGTCCGGACTTGAACGCAGTCGTGTTGACGTTGGCGATGTTGTTACCTATGACGTCCATTCGGATCTGATGTGTACGAAGGCCTGACACACCGGCGAAAAGTGATCGCATCATCGGACTAAGTCCTCCCCTGGGCCCAAGCGAGTTGGGCCCTCAGCCTTTAGTGAACTCGAAACACGTGAGTGAACGGCACCGTCTCACCAGCGATGATGAGCGTGGGCTCGCTCATGTACCAGACAGCGGACGTAACCGGCCCGCTTACGGCCCCTCCGGACTGAGAGCCGAGACCGTCGGCGCTCATGAGAAGGAGTTGTTCGGCGCTCTCCAGCGCGCGTATCGACTCGTCATCCGACATACCGGACACGGACACTAGGTCAGAGAGCGGCACGGCACCCGACCCCGTGTCTATCATCAGTTCTTCGTTTTCCACGCGCAGCCCTGAGATGACAACGGATCGTTCCTCGCCGTTGATGAGGACCTTCGCCTCTTGACCCAGCAGTTGCGCCACGTCTGAGAGCATCTGGTAGCTTCTGATGTTGTCGAAGCTGGTTACCTTGAGGACCGAGTCGAGCGGCACCATGCCGCTGCCGGTCTTGAGCATGACCTGGCCGTTCACGAGTTCGGTGCCCCAGACGACGCCCGCCACGCGACGGCCGTTCTCGTCGACGCCTTCGATCGAGGACCCGACCAGTCCGAACCCTTGAGCCGCCTTGCTGAGCTGGGCGGTTTCGTCATAGGCCTCGGCCATCGTCGTCATGCTCTCCAGCGAGCTGAACTGAGCCATCTGAGCTATGAAATCCTGGTTGCTGATGGGATCCATGGGGTCCTGGTGCGACAGCTGGGTGACCAGAAGTTGCAGGAATTCCTGCTTGCCCAGCTCGGCTGTGCCGCTCGTCCCACTTGCATAGTTGACTGTGTTCGTGCCTACGGCTGTAACGTCGACGATCATCGCTTTTCTCCCTTACGGGGCCATGGCCCTAAGCCAAGTAGTGAAGGCCGTCTTCGCGGTCCCGCCGATGGTTGCCGCTGCGCTCCCTTTCAGCATCTGAGTCTGACTCTGCCGGATGTCCGCCGCGTTCGAAGGGTGAGTCTTCTCGGTCGGCGCCTCCCCGACCGTCTCCCGTAACGGTCACATCGACGCGGCTGACTATCATCTGGTGCCCGGCAACCGCCCGTTGGAGCTGTCCGACGTTGGCGAGTATGGCCTCGCGTACGGCGACCGACTCCACTCTCATGTCTGCCCTGACGGTGTTGCCTTCCACGGTCACTCGCACCTGCATCTCACCGAGTTCGGGCGGATGCAGACGCAGCCGGATGATCCCACCTCCGTCGCGCCCAAACCGGATGGCGCTGGCCGCCTGTCGTATGACCGACACCTGGATGTCCTCGGGCATATCCCGGGGAGTTCCCGGGGCAGGTTCGTATCGGGCTACGTGGAGAGGTGCGGGTTCCGGTGACGGCGAGGGCTGGGCCTCCACGGACCCGTCGGTGGAGGCCGTGGCGAGGTCGGCCGGTGGTGCGGGCCTGCTCGCCGAAGGGTCGGGCGCATCGAACTGTATCCTCGTGTCTTGAGTTGTCTCCGGCTTAGCGACGGCCTCGCGGCTCTCGCCCTGCTCGGCGTCTAGAGAGACGATCTCGGGCTCCTCGCCGCCGGAGCCAACGCGTATCTCGGCCGACGTGAACGCAGTCTCCTCGCTCGGGGTGAGCGCGGACCGGTCGCCCGGGTGCGACTCTACGTTCTCGGCCGGAGGGCCGCTCCCCGCTTCCAGACCCGTTCGCTCCGCAACTGCCGCCGTCGTCTCCGACTCCACGGCTGCCGCTGGTACGGTATTAGGCGTCGGCTCGCCTCGCTGCGCTTCTGCCGGCGGCTGGAGGTCATCCGGCGCTGCCGACTCGCTCGCGGTCGTCGCTTCCGCGCCTGCCTCGACGGTGACTGTTTCGGACTCTACTATCGTGCTGGTCTCAAGGTGCAGAGCCTTACCGTCGTCGGTTGGCTGGTAGGGCGCGGGGGCGGCAGCGGACTCAGCCGTCAGCTCCGCGGCTGCCTCTTCCGCACCAATGGTGGGGGCTTCGACCGGCGGCTGAGGCATCGACGTGAGGACGATCTCTTCCGACCCCAGGGGCACGCCCAGGTTTCCCAACTCGAGGCACAGCTCGGCATCTTCGTCGTCGGCGGCCGCCTCTGCGTCGGCCTCGTATGCAACCTGCGAGGCTACGAGTCCAGAGAGGATTGCCTCGAACAAGCCGGCTGGCGCCTCTTCGGCGCCGGCTTTGGCTGTAGCCGGGGGAACGGGTGAACTCAGCGCGCCAAGGAGCAGCATATCGTCCATCACTCCGCCTCCTTGGCGAGAGCCCGAACGTGAGTGCCGCCTATCTCAGCCGAGAGCTCCGCTGCCAGCGACGGGCTCATGGCGGCCAGCAGCTTGCCTGCGGCTCGCTCGTCCATGCGCTTGATGACGTCGATGACCATAGCTGTATCCATGGCGGAGAGAATGGGCGCCGCCTCCTCAGGCCGTATCGCCGAGTACAGCGTCGCAAGCCGCTTGATGTTGGCCTCACGCTCAGACCCCGGCACCGCCAGCAGGTCCTCGACGTCCTGCCTCACACTGCCGAAGGCCGTGCGGGCCATGAGCAGTCGATCTCCCTCGGCGGCGATTGATTGACGCAGGCCGGCGAACGCCTCTCTCGCAAGCCGTAGACGCTCCATCTCGAGCGCGACGGCCGCCTGCAGGAACTGCTGCGTATCGTCACGCTGCCATATCCGCGGTGCCAGGGAGACAGCCTGGGGAAACGCCCTCCGAAGCATGTCCCCCACAACGGGCGTCCTGGACAGCAATGGAGGCACGCCCTGCTGCAGGCGCATCGTGAGCAGGTACATCAGCGCCGTGGAAGCGATGAAGGCCCCAAAGGCCATGAGGAGCATCTTGAACAGCCCGCCGCCCAAAATCCCTCGCTTCTGCTTCCCTGAATCGGCCTGCTCGGACTCCGGCATTGTCTAAACCTCCGCGGCGGCCCTGGCTCGGGCCACCCTGGCCTGGGTGATGTTATCGATGAGCGACATCTCCTCCTTGGCCGTTTCAGATCTGTGCTTATCGAGAGCACGATCGTGAAGCTTTTGCAGTATTCGCCTGTCCCGCCTCGCGCCCATCAGGACGTCCCTTGCATCCTTGGCTCTCTGCCGGCCGGCTGCGACGGACTCATTCGCCTCAGCCAGTCTCCAGGAGAGCCTGTCGAGATAGTCTCTTCTGGCCATAAGCTCCCAACCGGTCATCTCATCCCGCTTGGTGACTTCCAGCCTGAGCTTTTCCATCTCGGTCTGGCGGGTGGTGGCGATGGCATCACGCGCCGATTCGGCGATGCGCAGCTCCGCCATGGCACGGGCCAGTTCCCGCTCGCGCATCTCTTCGATATGCGCGCGGTAATCCAGGACAGACTGAAGCCTAAACCGAAACCGCTTCATGTTCCGCGAGCTCCGTCAGGGCCTGGCAGATGGCCGAGTAGGGCACTGTCTCCTCCACACGCTGCTTGAGGAAGTCATTGATCGCGTCTATTCTTCGCACGGCTCTATCGATCTTCGGACTGCTTCCGTGCACGTACGCGCCTATGTTGATAAGGTCCTCCGCATTCCTATGGGTCGCGACGAGGTCGCGCAGCTCCGAGGCCGCGTGCAGCTGAGCCTTGGGCACGACGTCGGGCATCACGCGCGAGATCGACTGCAGTATGTCTATCGAAGGGTAGTGGCCCCGCGAGGCCAAATCGCGCGATAGCACGATGTGCCCGTCGAGTATGGCTCTCATGGCATCCGCAACCGGCTCGTTCATGTCGTCCGCTTCCACCAGGACCGTGTAGAGGCCGGTAATGGAGCCGTCGGGGGAGGTTCCCGCACGTTCCAGCAGGCGCGGCAGCAGCGCGAAGACGGATGGAGTGTACCCACGGGTGGCCGGGGGCTCGCCCACGGCGAGTCCGATCTCGCGCTGAGCCATCGCGAAGCGCGTGACCGAATCCATCATCAGCATCACGTCGCGCCCGCGGTCGCGGAAGTACTCGGCGACGGCGACGGCCGCCATGGCGCCCTTCACGCGCTCCAGCGCGCACCTATCGGACGTGGCGGCGATCACGACCGACCGTGCCAGGCCCTCGCGTCCGAGATCCTTTTCGATGAACTCGCGCACCTCGCGCCCGCGCTCGCCGATGAGACCGATGACGTTGACATCCGCTTCGGTGTTGCGGGCGACCATGCCCAGCAGCGTGGACTTGCCCACGCCGGAGCCTGCGAAGATGCCGATGCGCTGTCCGCAGCCCAGGGTCAACAGGCCGTCGACGGCTCGTATGCCGGTGGCCAGGGGCCTTCGGATGAGCTCCCTCGAAAGCGGAGGCGGAGGGTCGTTGGAGAGGTTCCGCACCTCGTCAATCGCCACGGGTCCGCGGCCGTCGATGGGCTGGCCCAGTGCCCCCAGTACCCGCCCGAGTAGTCCGTCTCCCACGCCTATTCGAAGGCAGCCGCCCGTGGCTATGACCTCGGCCCCGGGGTAGACGCCCAGTGTGTCGCCGAGAGGCATCAGTATCACTCGATCATCTCGGAAGCCGGCGACCTCGGCCGCCACCTCGCTGCCGTCGGAGCGCCTGATGCGGCACAGCTCCCCGAGCGAGACCGACGGACCGCTGGCCTCGACGGACAGCCCGACGACCTCGGTCACTCTGCCTCGCAGCCGGGTCGCGGACGCCGTCTCAGCGATGCGTTGATACGTAGAAAGATCGATCACGCCTTCTCCCCAGCACTCGGCGCCGTCTCAAGCAGTTCCTGTCGCATGTGTCGAACTCTTTCGGCCAGAGTGGCGTTAACCTCGCCCAACTCGCAGGTCACCAGGCAACCTCCCGGCTGAACGCTCTCGTCCGATTCCAGCACCAGCTCCGACGTCGCGGCGAGCTGCGCCCGCAGCTCGGTTTCCGCCTTCTGCACGGCAGCGAGATCGTGCGGCGACAGCCTCACGTGGAGTTGTCGCGCGGACGCCACCCCGGCCAGCGCCTCCTTCACGACCCGCACGGCCATTTCGTCGTCGGCCTCAAGTTCGCGATGGATGACCCTCTCGGCCACGGTCAGCGCGAGGCTGACGACCTGGCCTTCGAGTTGCAGCAGATCCTCCTGCGGCACCTGCGCGGCTTGTGACGCCGCCGACGTTATGGCCTCGATCGCGTTTGCGAGTTCGGATCGGAGGAGTTGCTCGGCCTCCTCGCGCCCTTTCCTATGGCCGTCCTCGTGGGCCGCCCGCGCGGCCTCCGCCAGCAGTTCTTCCACGGAAGGGTCTTCTGGCTCCGGGTCGGGGTCGTCCTTCTGAAGAGCGTCGGGCGTCGCGTCGTCGCGGGGCTTCGCCGCGCCCTCGTCCTCGCTCTCCTCGATGGGAGCATGGAGCAGGCTTTGCCAGTCGATTTCGCGCAGCGAATGGCATCCCTCGTCCAACTCCACTCCGAGGATGACCTTAGGCAATGATCTGGTCCTCTCCACCTCGACCGGCGATGACGACGGTTCCATCCTCCTCGAGGTGCATGACGACGTCGATGATCCGCTGCTGGGCCTCCTGGACATCGCGAAGCCGAACCGGGCCCATGTACTCGATTTCCTCGCGGATCATGTCGCCGGCTCGTTGCGACAGGTTGGAGAAGACCCTCTCCTTGACCTCTTCCGAGCAGGCCTTGAAGGCCAGGGCCAGTTCCTTGGTATCTATTTCCTTGATGACTTCGCGCACCGACCGGTCGTCCAGCTTGGCGAGGTCGTCGAACGTGAACATGAGGCGCTTGACCCTCTCGGCGAGCTCCGGGTCTTGGTCGAGGAGTTGGTCCATGATTTTGCGGCCGACCGATCGGTCGATCATATTGAGTATCTCGGCGACGGCCTGAACTCCGCCCCCGCTCTCGCCGCTTGCCGGGCCCAGCAGAGCGGACAGCTGGTTCTCCAGAGCCGTCTCTATCTCCGCCAGCATGTCCGGGGGCACCTGGTCCAGCGTGGCCATGCGGGAGGCGACTGCCACCTGCATGTCCTCGGGGAGTGCGGCCAGCAGTTCGCCGGCCTGCTGTGCATCCAGGTTGGAGAGGATGACCGCCATGGTTTGCGGATGTTCCTGTTGGATGAAGCTGAGTACCTGGCCGGGGTCGGCATCGCGGAGCAGTGAGAACCCTCGGGGTCTTCCGGCGTCGCCGGCCCCCTGAGTGAGAAACGCCGCCCTCTCCTCGCCGAGCGCCCGCCTCAGCGCGGCCATGGCGAAGCGCGACCCTCCGGCGGACCCTCGCGACGCGCTGCTCATGGTCTCGCAGAAGTCAGCGAGTACCCCCTCGCGCTCTTCCGCCGGGAGGAACCCGATCCGTCCCATCTCGACCACCATCGCGCTTATCTCGCTTTCGCTCATACCCGCGAGGACCTCGCCGGCCGCCTCGGGGCCGAGCGCCACCAAGAGCCTCGCCGCCTTCTCCCTGCCGTCAGTGGAGTCGGGCACAGTTATCTCCTCAGCCTTCGCTCATCCACACGCGCAGCAGGTCCGCGACCTCGTCGGGCGAGCGCCGGACGAGTCTTTCGGCGCGCTGCTGGGTCGACTCCGCCTGCTCCGGCATGATCTCGCCCTGCTTGACCTGTACTGAGGCCCCTCCGGGCCCAGCGCCGGTGGATATCTTCTTCAGGCGCGACCGCAGCATGAGCAGCCCCACGGCCACGCCGACGAACGTCAGGGCCCTGCGGCCGACCCAGACGAACATCTCTTTCTTGGCCGCCTGGGCCATCTCCGTTTCGACCCTCTCGGCGGCGGTGGTGTCGAACGGGGCCGAGACCACGCTCACTTCGTCGCCCCGCTCTGCGTCGAAGCCCACGGCCTGCTTGACCAGGGTGGTGAAGTCGGCTATCTCCTCAGCGGAGCGCGGCACGAAGGCTCTTTCCATCGTGCCGTCCTCGGCCTCGGTCTCCTCGTAGGTCCCATCCACGACGACGGCCACCGAGAGGCGCTGGATGGAGCCGCCCCGGTCCACTCGTGTCTCGGTGGTCCTGTTGATCTCGTAGTTTGTTGTGGTGGATTCCTTGCGCTGCTGGCCGGCGGCCGCTGCCGGAGCGGCGGCTCCCGTGGCGGCGGCCTGGGGGGAGGTGGACGATTCCTCGGTCCTCTCCTCCGAGCGCAGCACCTTGCTCTCGGGGTCGAATTTCTCGAGTGTGACCTCGGCCTGCTCGGTCTGCAGTTCCGCCGAGACGCGCACGATGGAGTGTCCGGGCCCGAGCACGTTCATCAGCATGCTCTCGACCTTCTCGGTCAGGTATTTCTCGGTGCTCTGCTGCAGCTCCAGATGGCTGGATGATATGTCGCCGGCCTCCTGCCCGTCGGACGCCCGTGCGAGCATGCGCATCTCCGTATCGGTGATGGTCACCCCGCCGGGCCTCATTCCCTCCACGGCGGAGGACACCAGGCAGCGGATGGCGGCCACTTCGCGGGCGACCAGTTGCGTCCCCGGCCGGAGCTTCACCAGGACGGACGCGCGTGGCTCCTTCTCGCTACTGGCGTAGAAACTCTCTTCGGGTTGGGCGATGTGGACCCGAGCCCAGATGACGGCCTCCAGCGACTGTATGGACTTGGAGAGTTCGCCTTCGGTCGCTCTCTTGATGTTCAGTTCCTGCTGTCTGTCGGTTACGCCCAGGCTTGACCGGTCGAGAAGCTCGTAGCCGAGCACGGAGCCTTCTATGCCCTCCCCGGCCATGCTCAGACGCAGCTCGTCGCGGGCGCCGGCCGGGACGAAGATCACCGATCCGCCCCCGGCGAGTTTGTAGGGCACCTTCTGGTCGCGCAGTTTCTCGACGACCTGAGCCGCGGTGGTCTGGTCCAGGCCGGAGTAGAGCATCTCGTACTCGGGCCTGCCGGCCCAGGCGGCCACCCAGATGAGGCAGCCCAACGTGCCGAAGACAAGAAGAGAACTGATGGTCTTCTGCCGCGGGTCCATCCCCTGCCACAGCGAGCGCATCTGCTCGGCCAAGCGTTGCAGGAACTCGCTCATGCATCTATCCCTTCACTAGATCTGCATCCGCATGATCTCTTGGTACGCCGCGACCAGCTTGTTGCGCATCTCGGCCAGTATCTCCAGCGATACACGTGCCTTCTCTGCGGAGACTATGGCCTCGTGGATGTTCGCCACCTGGCCTGTAGCCAAGCCGACGATGGCCCTGTCGGCGGCGATCTGTTGAGCGTTGGTCGTTTCCACGAGCTTGCCCAGCGTCTGGGCGAAAGATGCGTCATTCGCCTGGTTCGGCGCGCTGGCCTCAAGCGCCTTGTGGACCTGTCCGAGGCCCTGAAGCGACTGTATGGCGCCTATGGCTCCCGGTCCGGCCATGGATTACACTCTCCCTATGCTCAGCGTCGCGCGGACCATGTCCTTGGCGGCTGTAAGCGCCGTGGCGTTGGCCTCATATGCACGGGATGCGGCTATCATGTCGACCATCTCGGAGATGATGTTGACGTTGGGCATACTGACAAAACCGGCGTTGTCGGCGTCCGGATGGCCCGGGTCGTAGACCATCCTCGGAGGCGAAGTGTCCGCCTCTACGCTGGCTATATCCACTCCGACCGACGCCGCGGGCTGAGCCGAGCCGGCCTGCGACGTCGGCTGCGCCTCCTCCATCACCACACGTTGTCGCTGATACACGCCGCCCGTTGCCGTGCGCGTCGTATTGGCGTTGGCGATGTTGTTCGCGATCACGTCCATGCGGACGCGTTGCGCGCGCAGCCCGGTGGCTGATATGTCCATTCCCGCAAACAGGCTGGAAATGCTCACCGCTTTGATGTCCTCTAGCTGCGTATTGCGGCGCGCAGCGTTGCGAGCTTCACCGAGAGAAGCGTCGCGTAGGTTTCATACAGAAGCGAGTTCTCCGAGAGCGCCACCATCTCCTCGTCGATGTCCACGTTGCTGGCCGACCCGTCGGGTATCGGCTTCTCGGGCTGGAACACCGCAGCCGCGCCCGCCGACGATCTCGCGCCTTTGATGTGTCGCGGGTGCGTCACGGTCAGGCCGCGGCCCTGCCGAGCGGAGACGGCGGCTTGGAGCGACTCGGCAAAGTCCACGTCGCTGCGACGGAAGCCAGCGACGTTGACGTTGGCGACGTTGTTGGCCAGCGTCCGGTGGCGCAGAGCCAACGTATCCAGTGCCTTCTGGAGCATCTCCGTCGCGCCGCTTGTTCCCAACGGGTCGAGCATGGTTCGCACTCTCCTCGTGTGAGCAGGGAAGCAAGGCCCGTGCCAGCTCCAGCCGCCCCTGCGGGGCTATCCCCCATCCGACTGCGGCACAGGTCGAAACGGCCCGCTGTGTCAAGCCGACGATGCGCAGGGGCGGGGCCAAGCGGCACATTCTGCCGAGCGCCGCGGGGCGTCAGACGGCAATTCCTGCCGTTTCCCGGTACTGGTTCAGCTTGTTGCGCAGGCAGCGCACGCTGATCCCGAGCACGCTGGCGGTTCGCGTACGATTGCCGCCCATCTCGTCGAGCGTGCGCAGGATGAGCTCGCGTTCCGCCTCGCGGACAGTGGAGCCCAGCGGAATCCGCACGGTGGGCGAAGACGTCACGGCCGTGCGATTGATCGGAAGATGCTCGGGGAGTAGCTGTTCGGCCGTATGCATGACGACGGCCTGCTCGATCACGTTCTCCAGCTCTCTCACGTTGCCCGGCCAGTCGTGGGCGCACATAGTCTCCAGGGCTTTGGGCGAGATGGCCTTCATGGACGATTCATTGTCGGCGGCGAACCGGCGGAGGAAGTGTCGTGCAAGGAGCGGAACATCGCCCAACCTCTCGCGCAACGGGGGGACCGTAAAGGACACGACGTTGAGGCGGTAGAAGAGGTCCTCCCGGAAGGTCCCGTGATCTATGGCCTCACGGAGGTCGCGGTTGGTCGTGGCGATGACCCGGACGTCAACCGTTATGGGGCGGGTTCCGCCGACCCGCTCGAATTCCCTCTGCTGGAGCACGCGCAGGAGCTTCGCCTGCATGCTGGGCGCTATCTCGGATATCTCGTCCAGCAGCAGAGTGCCGGCGTCGGCCAGCTCGAAACGTCCTCTCTTGGTGGCATGAGCTCCGGTGAAGGAGCCTTTCTCGTGCCCGAACAGCTCGGATTCCAGCAATGGTTCCGGCAGGGCCGCGCAGTTGACGGAGACGAAGGCGCCGTCTCTCCTGGGCGATTGGTCGTGTATGGCGCGAGCGACCAACTCCTTGCCGGTCCCGCTCTCTCCCTGGATGAGCACGGTGGCCCTGGAGGGTGCTATGCGGGATATTGCCGAGTAGATCCTCAGCATGGCCGGGTCGCGGCCGACCAGTCTCTCCTTGCCGCGCCGGTCGGCCAGAGCGCTTCTAAGGTAGCGATTCTCATCCAGAAGGGCGATGTGCTGTTCCGCCCGGTCGATGAGCAGACACAGCTCATCGGGGGAGAACGGTTTGGTCAGGTAGTCGAAGGCCCCTTCCCGCATGGCCTTGACGGCGTGATCCACGCTGGCGTACGCCGTCATCATTATGACCACGGTGTCGGGAGAGATCTGGCGGACGTGTCGCAGCAGTTCCATGCCGCTTAGGCCCGGCATTTTCATGTCTGTGAGCACCAGGTCGTAGCCCTCTTCGTCCAGGCGCCTCAGCGCCGACTCGCCGTCGCGAGCGGTGTCGATCTCGTACGGCCGGCCCGACAGCGCTTCCAGTACGAAGGACTCCATGAAGGGGTCGTCGTCGACTGCGAGTACTCTGCGGATGCAGCTCATTCTCTCCTCCGCTGGGTTTGTTCTGCCGACTCATCCGAAGCTGCGGCTCCCCTGCGAGGAAGCGTCAGCCTCACCTCGGTACCTTCTCCCTGCTGCGATGCGATCTCCACGCTTCCGCCGAGGGCCTCCGTCACGCGTTGTACGATGGACAGGCCCAGACCCTTTGACCCCGGCTTGTCCGTGACGCCCTCGTCGAAGACCTTGGCAAGCATGGCCCGTGGGATTCCACAGCCGTGGTCCTTGACTGAGATACACACGTTTTCGCCGTCAGCCGTCATCGACGCCGAGACGGACACCTGGCCGGCTTCATAGGAAGCCCTGGCCGCATTCAGCAGCAGGTTGAGCACCAGTCCGTGGATCTGACCCCGCTCGCCGGCCACGTCCGGGCAGGCGTCGTCCACGGCGGCCTGGACGGAGAGGTGCTTATCGGCCAAGGCCGTTCTAGCCGAGCGTAGGGCGTCCTCTATCGCCTGGGCGACGTTGGCGCGCCTACCGAGCGGCCCGTCGGCCTCGGCGAAATCGGCCAAACCACGCAGGATGTCGTTCAGGCCGTCGGCGCAGGCCATGATCTGGTCGACCAGCCCGCGGTTGGGGTCGGCCTCCTCCATGCGCGAGAGCAGCAGGGCAGCGAATCCACGGATGCCGTGCAGGGGGTTTCGTATCTCATGTGCGATCTCCCTGGCGGCGCTGCCGAGGTGCCTGATCTCGTCGGCCTGGTCGGCCGAGTCGCGGTCGGTAGTGGCGAGCTTACTCATCTGGCGGTTCAGGTTTCCTGATCCAGGAATCGGGATGGACCGGTTGACTTGGCGTAGGCCTGGCTGAGCTTGCGCTTGCTGCGGGAGCGCCGCAGTTCGCCGGCGACCTGCTCGGTCTGCGCCGATAGCAGTCTTCGGCTCTCCTCTTCGAGCCTGATCATCTCCCGGACCATCTCGCGTATCTCGGCCACGGCGGCCTCCGCCTGCATGCTTTGCTCTCGGGTGAGTCGGACCGCCGGCTTCGATCCCATCTCCGCTTCGAGTGCGCCGATCTGATCGATAATGGACTGCTTCCTCATCATCATCTTTTCGAGCGCCTTCGCGCTTGGCCGGCCCTCGAGGACTTCCCTCTGCTGCCTGGAGACCGAGAGCAGTCTGCGGTAGCGCTTCAGCTCTTCCTGCAACACGCCCATGGTCTCAGCCTGGTTCATTGAGATGTGCCCCCCTCGGCCTCAGCGCGGGCGATCTCGCCCCCGGGCCTGAAAGGATCGGGTATCCCGTACTTGCCCTGCCAGTCCAGGTTATCGAGCTCGGCGCGGGCCTGCTCCGCCCAGACCGTCCCGGCGTGCTCACTGACGATTAGGGAGTAGGCCCCTCGCGCGACCGTCAGGTCTCCCAGCCGGCGGTGGCAATGACCGCTGCGAAGCAGCGCCCAGCCAACCCGCGTGCTGTCAGGGAATCTTTCCACGGCTGCCGCGTACGCGGACACGGCCTCCCGGTAGTCGCCGAGTGAGAAGAGCGCATCGCCCAGGCCGAAGTGAGCCCGCTCGACGGCGTACTTCGCCCTTCCGCTGCGCCATTCGGGGGTGGGGTCCTCCGCCGGGTACTCGGCCACGAGCGACGCCAGCACCTCCGCCGCGGCCTCGAAGGCGGAGGAGGCCAGGGCGCACGCGCCGAACTGGCATGTCGACCAGATGCGATCGTCGAAGGCCGGCCGTCCTTCCAGCGCCTTGCCGTATGCGAGCTTCGCGGCCGCTTTCTGTTCCTGCTGATAGAGCGAGTCCCCCAGCAGCATCCATCGCACGGCCCAGGCGGCTTCGCCCTCTTTGCTCAAGTCGATGGCGTCTCGGAGCACCTCCGCCTCCTCGACGTAACTGCCCTTGTCGCGGAGGACTGCGGCAAGCTTGTCCATGGCGGCGGCCTGATCCTCGTCGGAGGCCGCTCTCCTCCGAAGCCCCCTGTAGCAGTTGGCGGCCTCGTCGAACACGCCTACGGACCGGTAGTGCTCCCCCAGTCGTCTGAGGGCCGGGGCCGCGTGTGGATTGGAGGGATAAGCGGACAAGGCGGCCTCGAGCGCGGGCACAGCCCTCCCGCTCATGCCGGCGAGGGCCAGGCACTCGGCGGCCTCGTATGTGGCGTCCGCCACGATGGACCCGCTGCCGTCCAGGTCGGCGGCGCGCCTGAAGTCGCCGTGCGCCTCGCTGAACCTGCCGAGCCCCTTCTTGGCCATCGCCATCTCGAACACCAAGGTTGCGTCGCCTTTGGTGCGCGGGAATCGCTCCATCAGGAGTTGGTATGTGGAGAGGGCCGACTCGTAGTTGCCTTCACGCTGGTAGCCGGCGGCCAGAGAAAGCATCCGCTCGACTTCGATCTGTTCCTTTACGTTTGGGATAGGCCGAGGCAGGGCGGTCTCGATGCTGGACAGTCCCAATGCGACAGCCATGAGCAGAACTAGAGCGCAGAGAGACGCCGTCATGAGTCTGCGTCGGTCCGAGAGCAGGGACTTGAGCGCGGTCACGGTAGCCCTCCGGAAGCTAGGGTATCCTGGCGGACGGCTCCGGCGGGATCCGCAGGAGCTGCCCCGGGTATATCTTGTCCGGGTTGTCAAGCCGGTCGCGGTTGGCGTCGAGGAGACGGACCCACATGTACGGGTCCGCCCACAGTTCGTCGGCTATGAGCCAGAGGCTTTCACCCTTCTTGACCTCGTGGAGGTCCCAGGATTCCGCGGAGGCCGGGGTGTTCGGCAGTTCTTCCACCCGGTCCTCGAGTTCTGCGATGCGGGCGTGGAGCTCCTCTTGGACGACGGCGTGGGCGGCGAGCGACTGATTGGCCCCCGCCAGTTCCTCACGCAGGGCCTGCACCTCTTCGGTGGTTGGCACCCCGTTGCCGGGCACGACGCCCCGCGCACGCCAGGTACCTCTATGTGCGCAGCCGCTGGCCAGCGCCAGCGCCAGCAGCGCCACGACTTTGCGCATATCGATGACTCCCACTTCCCTCCGCTCGGGACGTCATCGGCGCAAGGTGCATGCCACGGCGCGCCACACCGGGAACATCCTGCCCACCGAAGGCGGAACCGCCCGTGCCAGAAGGGGAACGGAGCGCGGGTCGCCCGGCAGAATGTGTCCGGCGGGTTCGGCAGAAGCTGCCGGAGTGTTCACTTGTGCAACACCTCGTGGGAAACATGTACATGGGCCACCAGGCGTTTGCCTGCGGAGCCGGACGTATGTATAATGGCGTGTTGTGAGCCCAACCGGGCCAGGATCGCCGAAGTAGACGATTGATAGGGAGGGGCTAGGCATGCAGTACAACCGTCCAACAGCGGGCTCCGCGGGCAAGGGATTGGCATGAAGAAGAGTCCAGGCAGGGATGACGTTCTGCGGATGGGGCAGCGTCTAGCTTCATCCGCCGGGAACTGCTGTGCTGAGCTGAGCGAGCTGAACGCGGCCAAGTGGATTGGGTCGTTGCGCAACCCGAACACAGCGGCCAAGAGGGTCCAGATGGCCCTGTACTCGGCGGAGCTGGCGGGGGTCTCGCTGGAGGGGGCCCGCATCGCGGACATCGGCTGCGGAGTCGGAGGAGCATTGTGTTCGTGCATCCTGGCAGGAGCAGAGGAGTGCCTGGGCGTGGACAGGCGGGCCGTGGTCCTGCAGATATGCAGATGTCTGGCCCGGGGCGTGGGAGGGGAGGTCACAGTAGCACTGGCCGACGCCGCGCGACTGCCCTGCCCAGAAGGGCACTTCGATCTCATCCTCTCTGACGAGGCCATATCGCATATACGGGGCGTCGACGATTTCCTGGTCGAAGCCTCCCGTGCTCTGGCCCCCGGGGGTGCCCTCGTCATATCGGACGCCAACAACAGCGCCTGTCCCTGGACGCGTGCCAGGACTAAGAGGCTCTGGGAGCTGTTCGAGCGCGGGCAAGCGGGAGCGACCGACGTAGGTCACACGATACAGAAGTCCTACCAGCAGATGCGCGCGGAGATGATAGCTGAGTTTCTGCCCGAGCTTTCGGAGGAAGTCGTGAGGGAGCTGGCTAGGCGAACGACCGGGCTCTGGGGAGACCAGATCCTCCGAGCCGTCGACGAGTACCAGCGGACGGGTGATATGCCCGCTGGGGAGTACAGATACGGCACCTGTCCCATCAGCCCCGAGGGCGACTACGTCGAGAACCTGATCTCCGCCTTCTGGCTTGCACGGCGCACAAGAGAACTCGGATTGCGGCCCCGGGTGTACTCCCATTATGGTCTAACACGAAACGCTGCCGTACGTACTGCCAACAGGTTGCTTAGGGGAATACCACGGCTGACGTTGTGGGCGGCCCCCGCCTTCCGCGTGGTCGCCCGGAAGCCTTCTGCCTAGGTGCGCGCGGAATTGTCCGTCCGCCGCGTGGCGAGGCATGCGAACCACGGCGGAGGCCCGGCTGCCAGGAGTACGCGATGAACATCCCCACTCTCATCCCCCGGGGCACCGATCTGGCCTGGCACACGGCCAGGCTCTTCCGGGAGAACCTGCGCGACCTAGTGGTGAAGGTGGACCGCGGCGAGGGCGAGTACGAGGCCGGGTTCTTCCACACGTCGACGGAGAGGGGCCCGGGCACGAATTACTACGATGACGTATGGTCGAGGGACGGTGGACGCGGCCTCATCGAGCTGGCGCGATTCGGGTTCATCGACGAGGCCGTTTCGGTAGCGCGCTACTTCCTCCGGCACATGAACGGAGGAGACCACTGGTCGAGGTGCATCCACGGCAAGCCCAGTGCGGTTGCCGTGGAGACCGACGGCAACGCGATGGCGCTTCTGGGGATATACAACGCCTGGGCCTGCGCCGGCCGCGGCGCCGACTTAGCCGAGGAGTTTCTCCCGGGCTGCCTGAAGGTAGTCGCTTGGGCGACCCGTGCGGCGGACGAGTCGCCCTACGGATCGCTGCTCCCATGCGCCTCGGAGCTTTCCGGAAACCCATCCGGCGGCCACGTGGTTTACGCCATCTACCCCAATGCCGCATTCGCCTATGCGCTTTCGGGCGTTGCGGAGATGGCGGCTGCAGCCGGGTCGGATGAAGCCACGCAAGCGGAAGCGCTTCGCCGGCGCATTGCGGACTCCATACGTGATCTCCTCATCGCCAAGGCGGGCCAGGACACGCTGACGCCGGAGGGGATATGGCGCAACGGCATCGACGGCCGTGATGGATCGTCGTATGACAACGCCTACTGGGAGGGCCTGCACTTCCCCATCTTTCACTGGACGCGCCAGATCCCCTACATCGTCGCGTCGGACGTGACCGGCTACGGCATGGGTGGTTCCCTCAGCGAGGAGGTGGACCGCCGCAGCTTCGCATACCTTCTCTCGGAGATGTGGAAGGGCCGCTTCTTCCGCAAGTACGGGTTCGTATCGAACACCTGCTGGAGCGGCATGGGCGACCGCCACGACGACACGATGTGCGGCTACGGTCAGTCGTATTTCACCCAGGGCTGTCTCATGGCGGACCACGTTCATGCCTACACGCTGTGCCTGGAGGGCATGGCCAAGTTGGCTTACGACGGGGCCATCGCGCTCCCGGCGACGTACGAGCGCAGCCCGTGGCTTCTGCACGAGTGCTTCAACCACGAGAACTACGAGGAGGGCTTCGATCACACCTTCGGTCGGATGACGGGCGATCAGCCCGGCGGGATGGACAACCCGGGTGACGAGGGCAACCTGGTCCAGATGGCCGAGGCGCTGAAGTGCTATCGGCTGGTGGTGGGTGTAGACGACCTCCGCCCGGGGAGGTTGAGGATAGCCCCGCGGCTGCCGTGGAGCTGGGACAGGCTGGAGGTGGAGGGTTTTCCCGTATGTCTTGCAGAGGGTCAGGCGAGGATATCGTACGTGTATAACAATGACCTGGCGCGCGGGGAGGCCGGTCTGAGGCTGACCTCGTCCCTGCCCCTGCCCGCCTGCCGGATCCGCCTGGGGCCGTTCTCACTCTCAGCGGAGATAGGCGTGGGGCTCGGCGCGCCGGAGCGGACGGAAACCGCTCAGTGGCTGTGGATAGACAGCGGCGGCGGCACGGAGATCGAGGCATCCGTCCGCATCGACGGGTAGGGGGCCCGGGGCCTCAGGCCGGCAGATGGAGACGGCATTACCGAAGCTGGAGCGATGGCACCGGCCCGTTCAGCTGAGCGGAGCAAGTTTCCGCGCGCGGCTTAGGTGCGCGAACCGACCTCCTGCTCCTGTGTCTCCTCGTCGGCGATCAGGCCGTACCGCCGCATCTTGCTGTAGAGTGTAGTGCGGTGGATGCCCAGAACCCTTGCGGCCTCACTTCGGTTCCACCTGACGGCTTCGAGCGTGTTGGCGATGTGGCTCCGCTCGATCTCCCGCAGGCTGCGGTCCTCCACCTGCAGCTCCACGCTGTATCTGCCCGGGGCCTGCGATCGCGACATGGGAAGATGCTCGCGCCTTATCATGTCGTCGGACTCGAGGATCATCACGCGCTCTATCGTGTTCTTCAGCTCTCGCACGTTACCGGGCCATCCGTATGCCAGCAAGGCCTCCCTGGCTTTGCCGGTGAGACCCGTCACCTGCTTGTTGAACTCGCGGTTATAGTCGCCGATGAACTGATCGGCGAGGAAGCCGATGTCCTCGGGCCGCTCGCGCAGTGGCGGTATATCGATTGGCAGGACCTTTATGCGGAAGTAGAGATCGGCGCGGAACGAGCCGTCTCGGACGGCCTTTTCCAGATCGCGGTTGGTTGCGCCGATTACGCGGACGTCCACTTCGATATCGCTGATGCCCCCGACCCTTTTGAACCTCCGCTCCTCCAGGAAGCGCAGCAGTTTGGACTGCGTGCTATAGGACATGTCGCCGATCTCGTCCAGGAAGAGCGTGCCGCCGTCAGCCAGCTCGAAAAGCCCCTGCTTCTCCGTCTTGGCGTCGGTGAACGCGCCCTTCTCGTGGCCGAACAGCTCTGATTCGAGCAGTGTCTCGGGCACGGCGGTGCAGTTGATGTCCATGAAGGGCCTGCCGGCCCGGTCGGAACCGAAGTGGATGGCCTTGGCGAGCACCTCTTTGCCCGTGCCGCTTTCTCCCGATATCAGGACCGTATTGGCGGCTGACTCGGCGATCCTGCGGGCGATGTCGTAGACGGCCTGCATGACAGGGGAGGGACTGCGGAGGCGATCGAACGAGTACCGGGCCTTCTCCCTCCCTCGTATCTCGGCCACCTCCTTGCGCAAGCTCAAGGTGTCGAGCGCTCTACGGACGGTAAGGCGTATTTCCTCCAGTTTGAACGGCTTGTTCACGTAGTCGTACGCGCCGCAGCGCATAGCCTCGACCGCCGTGCCCACGGACGCGTAAGCCGTCATCATGATCACGACGGTCTCGTCGGATATCTCCTTGATCCGAGAGAGCACCTCCAGGCCGTCGAGCTTACCCGGCAGTTTCATATCCAGCAGGACGACGTCGGGCGCGTGGGCCGCCGCAGCTTCGACGGCCGCCTCGCCCGTATCCGCCTCGACGACGTGGTACCCCTCTCTGCTGAGGACTTCCCGGAGGGAGTAGCGCAGGACCTTCTCGTCATCGACGACCAGAACGGTGAACTTCACTCTTTTCCTCCGCGTAGAGTTGCGGCAGGTATGCGAATGGAGACCGCCGTGCCCTTGCCCGGCCGGCTTGCTATGCTCATTTCGCCGTTGTGGCTCTCGACGATTCTTTGCGACACGGATAGTCCCAGCCCGGTCCCCTCCGCCTTGGTGGTGAAGAAGGGCTTGAAGACGTTGGGCAGGTCGTCCTCCGAAATGCCCCGCCCGGTGTCCTCTACCAGGACCTCTATCATTTTGGCGTCACCGCCGCTCGGCGCGGCACGCACAGAAAGAGTGCCTCTGCCATCCATTGCATCCATGGCGTTGAGGGCGGCGTTCAGGATGACCTGCTCGATGCCGTCCTGATCGAGCCTGGCGGCCAGGCCGGGCTTGACCTCCCTGCGCAGCTCCAGGCCTCGCGAGCGGGCCTGGGGCTCGATGAGCTCGAGCACCCGGTTGACGACGTCCGCCAAATCGGCCTCCTCCACCTCCACCCGCGCCGGGCGCGAGAACTCGCTCAGGCCGTCCAGGATGCGTGTCAGCCGATCCGTCTGGTGCATTATCATGCTTGCCAGCTTGCGTCTGGAATCCCCTTCTTCGATCTGGCCTTCGAGAAGCTCTGCAGCGGTGCGCAGGCCGGCAAGCGGGTTCTTGATCTCATGCGCCACGGCGTGGGAGAGGCCGTCCAGGGCCTCCATCTTCTCCAGCCGCAGCCGACGTTCCCTCTCCCGTGTCTGCTCGGTAACGTCCTGGAAGATGACGACCGCCCCACCGGGCCCGCCGTCATCGGCCGTCAACTGAGCAACGCCGAACGCCAATTGGACCCGTCTCCCCTCGCCCACCGTGAGCACCGCCTCGCCGTACGGGACGTTTCTACCTGCGCGCACCGCCTCGCCCACGCCGGTCTTGTTCGCCTCGGCCTTGGCGAAGACCTCCTCGACCGGCCGCCCCTGCGCCCATTCCTGGGCGCACCCCAGTATGCGTTCGGCGGCCGGGTTGAGGGATCGCAGTTGTCCGTCCGCGGAGATGCTCGCTATGCCGCTGGGTATGTTCTGGACTACGCTCAGAAGCCTCTGGCTCGTCTCGACCAGGTCGCGATTCACCTCAGCGACTCGCATTTCGAGGTCCCGGCGATACCCCTCCAGCTCCTCATTGGCGCTGCGCAACTCCTCGACGAGTCTCCGGTTCTCCCGCGCGAGTCTCCGCTTCTCGAGCGCGCCCGCGACCACCATTCTCAGGCGGTCTATGTCGAACGGCTTCGCGAGGTAGTCGTAGACGCCCTCCCGCACGGCCTCAACGGCCGTGCGCACGTCCGGATATCCGGTAAGGATGATGACAGGGACGTCTTCGCAGCTCGTGCGGACGTGTCGCGCCACGCCGAGCCCATCCAGGCCTGGAAGTCGGATGTCGGTGATAACGAGGTCTACGTCCTCAGAGCCCAGCAGCCTCACGGCGGCTTCGCCGTCCGAGACACCGGTCGCGTCGTACCCCGCACCGGTGAGAACGTGGCAGAGGGCCTCGCGGATGACGGCCTCGTCTTCCACGACAAGAACGCGTTCGTTGGCCACAGCAGCAACAGCTCCTTTGAGAATCATGAGCCGAGCCGGGTAGTTCAGCCTTTCCGGGACTTCAGGGCCTCGAGCTTGGCTCTCGTCTCGTCGAGTTCGGAGCGGAGTTCGGCCAGTTCGTCAAGCTCCAGGTTCCCCTCATCGGCCTCGACGGCGTCCAGCGGCTCGCCACCGGCATAGGCCTCGTCCGGTTCGGGGGAGGGCATATCGAGCTCGACTTCCCCCTCGGGCGCAGCGGCGCCGGGCAGCGGTTCGGGCTCCTCACTCACGGGTTCCTCGTGCGGCTCGGTTTCCTCGGCGCCGGGCTGCAGCTCAGGCTCCTGACCCACGGGTTCCTCAGCCGACTCGGCCTCTTCTGAGGAGGCAGCTCCGGCTGCCTCCTCTTCCGCCATCTCGACACCCGGTTCCGGTTCTACCGGTCCGCCATCGCCCGCAGGCATCTCGGTCGGGCGGTCCTCACCCGCGCCCGCGCCCACCTCATCCGCTTGGGGCTCGTCAGCGGATCCCGGCTCTCCTTCTTCCTCCTCGGCCGCCTCTTCAGACCCCTCAGACCCCTCAGACCCCTCGGCCGCCGCAGTCGACACCGGCAGCATGGAGACAGCCTTGGAGAGGGCCAGGCCCGCCCCCCACATCACGCCCATCAAGCCCAGGGCGATGGGGACGTGCAACTGCCCTCGGGCGTTGGGCACGGAGCCGACCCAGTACCCCATATAGACGGCCGCGTCCAGGCCCAGGACCCCGAGCGACGGGCGCAGCGGCAGGAAGACCGCCGCCAGACACGGGATCAGGAAGAGCGCGCCGACTACCGGGCTGGAGAGCCCGCCGCTGCTGTGGCTGAGTATGATCACGAAGCCCAGATCGGCTATGAGAGAGGGAAGGACGAAGTCGCGCCCTTTTTGGCCGCGCACCTCGGCCAGGGAGTAGGCGGCGTTGAGTATCCCCATCGCGCCGAGGGCCAGGTAGGGGGTCAGCTGCCACCGGCCGCCTGCGACGTGAAGGCCTACCCGATAGGGGAAGAGGAAGGCGCCGAGAAGCGCCAGGAGGATGAACCAGCGGATCTCCACGAGATGGACCGACTGGATGCGGACTGCCCCCATTCCGCCCTCTGAGGCTGCCCCTTCAGCCATGGTTCACTCCCCACTGGTCAGACCCCTGTCTAATTCTTGCACACCCCCCAGAGCATCTTCAAGCCAAATCCGGGCCTGGCCCCGGAATCCGCATGGGACGGGCGGTTGCGGATTCGGGCCCTCCGGCTAACGATACGCTCAAGCGCCGCGGCATGCCTGCCGATAACGAAGGCAGGGGAAGGAATCCGGCTAAGCCCGGCGGGAGGTCGAGATTCTCTCTGATGCAATCTAGTTCCGCTACACTACAAGCCGAGAGCGGCACTTTCTCCGGGATTGTGGGGCGCAGTGCCTGCATGCAGGAGGTGTTCGATCTTGCCTCGCGAGTGGCGAGGTCGGACGCAACCGTCCTGCTGACTGGAGAGAGCGGCACGGGTAAGGAGTTGCTGGCCCACGCCATCCACGAGGGCAGCAACCGTTCGCACGGCCCGTTCGTCCCAGTCAACTGCGTCGCCATTCCCGATCAGCTCCTCGAGGCCGAGCTTTTCGGCCACGAGAAGGGCGCCTTCACGGGTGCGCACGAGCGCCGCCGCGGCAAGTTCGAGCTGTCCGACGGGGGAACCCTGTTCCTGGACGAAGTCGGCGAGATGTCGATGACGGCGCAGGCCAAGATCCTTCGCACGCTTCAGGACAGGCAGATACACTCGGTCGGGTCGGAGCAGGCCGTCCGGGTGGACACGCGCATCGTGGCGGCAACGAACAAGGACCTGTACCAGGAGGTCAGGGAGCACCACTTCCGGGAGGACCTCTTCTATCGCCTCAACGAGGTGAGCATATCCCTCCCGCCGCTACGCGAGCGGGTGGACGACATCCCCCTGGTGGTCGAGCACTTCATCTCCGAATTCAACCGGCAGTACCACAAGAGCGTTCGCGGCATCTCGGACGTGGCACTGCGCTATCTCATGGAGCACAGCTGGCCCGGCAACGTCCGGGAGCTTCGCAATGTCATCAAGCGCGCGATGCTTCTGATGGACGCCGACACCATTTGGCTCGAGCACTTGCCCTTCGACGTGCGCCTGCGCACGGAGGACGCCGTGCGCGCCGACTCCGAGCCCTTGACGCTGGAAGAGGCGGAGAAGCGCCATATCGCAAGGGTTCTGGACATGTGCAACTGGAACAAGTCCAAGACGGCGCGGGTGCTCAGAATCTCGCGTCCGAGGTTGGACCGCAAGATAGCGGCCTACGATCTCCGCCCCACCTGCAACGAAACGTAGCACGGGCGACTAGCCCGTTGCATCTCCCCCGGGCGGCCCCGCGGAACGCGGGG